>MDTG01322683.1_pt1 | contig 10288 bp, 10 predicted proteins | sample 811421 | NCBI WGS metagenome assembly MDTG01 (sample SAMN05326645, study PRJNA326480) | marine metagenome | isolation source: seawater | place: Pacific Ocean: South East | collected 2011
AAGGATGCTCCATATTCTATGCCTGTACGGCGTTTGGATGATGTCAAAGCAGCTCGACAATTAGACTTAACCTTTAAATTAACTTAGGTCTTTTAAAAATTTTTAAAATAAAAGATTTCCTTCTTCAAAAGCTTCACTCACAAGTAGTAAATAATAAATAAATTATTATTAATTTTTAATTCAGGAGATATATGACGCAGTTTAGAGTTTTAAAAGCAGTTTCCCTGCTATTAATTAACACTATAGTATGTGCTGAAGAGGAAGCCCTTTGGACTAAAACGCTCGAGCAAATATCCTCTGGTGTTGTTTCTATAAGGGTTGATAGTACACGAGCTTTCGATACTGAATGGAATTCTTCATCTCAAGCAACTGGTTTTGTTGTTGATGCTAAACGTGGAATTATTTTAACGAATCGTCATGTTGTAACTCCGGGACCAGTTATTGCAGAGGCTGTTTTTAAAAATAATGAAGAAGTAAGTTTAGTCCCAATCTACAGAGATCCTGTGCATGATTTTGGATTTTACCGTTACAATCCAAATGAGCTTCAATTCATTGATCCTACCGAACTTATTTTGTTACCTGACGCTGCTCGAGTTGGCATGGACATAAGAGTGATTGGTAATGATGCTGGGGAGCAATTGTCAATTTTAGCTGGCACGATTGCTAGACTAGATAGACAAGCGCCAATGTATGGACGAGGTAAATATAATGATTTCAATACATTCTATTATCAAGCAGCATCCAGTACTTCAGGCGGATCATCTGGTTCACCTGTTGTTGATATCGATGGTAATGTAGTTGCATTAAATGCAGGAGGCGCAAGCTCTGCAGCAAGTAGTTTTTTCCTTCCATTAAATAGAGTTGATAGAGCTTTAAGAGCAATACAATCTCAAAAAAAAGTGACTCGAGGAACTTTACAAACTATTTTTAAAAGTAAACCTTATGATGAACTAAGGAGGCTTGGCTTATCTTCAGATTCAGAACAACTTGCTCGATTAAAAAACAAAAATCAAACTAGCATGTTGGTTGTTGATCAGGTAATTCCAGACTCAAAGGCATACAGTAAATTTCACTCCGGAGATATTTTAATAAATATCAATGATCAGTTGATAACTGAATTTATCCCGCTTGAGATGATTCTTGATGCTAATGTAGGTGAAAAAATCCTTATAGAGCTTGAACGAGGTGGAAAAAGAATTCTTCAAAAAATTACAGTTGATGATTTACATTCAATAACACCTGATGAATATTTTGAATTTGGAAATGGAATTTTACATACCCTGTCGTATCAGCAGGCCAGACATTATAATCTCAAGCCTAGTGGTATTTATGTCGCTAATCCTGGATATTTGTTGTCTAAGTCCGCAATCCCACGTGGCGCAGTAATCCTTGAGATGAATGGAGAGTCCATAAGTGACTTAGATGACTTTGAAGCTGCTATAAGTGAGCTCAAAGATGAACGCATAACTGTTCGTTATGTGAATATGGAGAATCCTCAAAATTCTACTGTAAGACTTATTGAAATGAATAATGTTTGGTTCCCTACTAAGAGATGTGTTCGTGATGATATTTTGGGAACGTGGCCTTGCCGTACACTGCCTGATTATTCAGCACAAAAGACTGTCGAGGTTAAAAGTACAAAATTAAAAGAATATAATGATTCACGCTTACAGAAAATCTCTTCTTCATTGGTTGTTGTATCGTTTGATCTACCATATGCATTATCAGGGGTATCAGAACAGCACTACTATGGTACAGGTCTGATTATTGATAAAAAGCTTGGATATGTATTGGTTGATCGAAATACAGTCCCAATTGCTATTGGTGATGTAAAAATTACTTTCGCTGGTTCCTTAGAAGTGGACGCTAAGATTCAACAGCTTCATCCATTACATAATCTTGCAATTGTCTCATATGACCCTGAGAGTATCGGTGATACACCTGTTCAGAGCGCTGAATTTAATACAAAACAACTTGTACCTGGCGATGATGTTTTAGTTGTTGGGATAAAGCCTGATCATCAACTTATCCATCAAGAAAGTAAGGTTTCATCTGTAGATCCATTAATCATGCCTTTATCAAGAACACTGCGTTTTAGAGACACAAATATCGAAGGTATAGATCTTGTAAATGCACCTACAGAATTTGATGGTGTATTAGTTGATAAAGAAGGTCATGTATATGCAAGTTGGTCAAGCTTTGTCCTGCAATCTGGAAATGAAATTTCTCAATTAAACAGGGGTATCAGTAGCGATGTAATTTTACAATTTATCGAAACTGTTCGTAATAAGCTTCCATTTTATTCTTTAGAGGCTGAATTTTTATATTCTCCTCTTTTTGCTCTACGAAAAATGGGTATTAATGAAGAATGGATTGAAAGATTGGAAGCAAATAACCCAGATAGAAGGCGCGCACTTATTATTACAAGAATAGTTGCAGATAGTTCCGCTTCTAAATTACTAAAGAATGGTGATGTTATTCTTGCTATAGATGGAAATCCTGTCACCTCTTATAGAGAGCTGGAAAAAGCAGTGCAAAAATCTCAGGTGAAAGTAGTTTTGTGGCGAAATAATAGTGTACATGAAATTTTAGTAAAAACTTCAAAATTAGATGGCAATGGAATAAATAGAGCTATTTCTTGGGCAGGTGCTCTTATTCAAAATCCTCATCGTGCTATGGCAGCTCAAAGGGGTATTGAGACGAGTGGTGTTTATGTAGCTTATTTTAACTATGGATCTCCATCAACACGCTATGGTCTTTGGGCTGGACGTCGAATAATCGAGGTTAATGGAATCAAAATACCAAATTTAGACTCATTTATCGAAATAATAAAAAATATTAGACATCAAGAATCAGTTAGGTTAAAAACTGTTACATGGAATGATGCTGAAGAAGTTATTACATTAAAAATTGATAATCAATACTGGCCAGCCTATGAGATTGTTCGTGAGAATAACATTTGGAAGCGAGTTGATTTTGAATTATAAAACCTAAACAATTAAACTTTATTGATTGAGTTATTTATTGATTTTTAATTTTTTTATTTTTGGAAAATTCATTTTGGATGTAAGAATGAGATTATTTATCATATTTTTTTTATCGAGTATTCTTTTAGGCTGTGCAAATGGTTCAGCCTTAATAACTGGTAATGTAAGGCCCGTAATTGAAGATTATAATGTCGTCAAGTTATTGAATGAGATGCCAAATAATGCAGAAAAAATAGCTCTAATAAAAGCATCATCTGGTTTAGGCCTAACTCAGCAAAAAAATCTTGATTTGGCAGTTGACGAACTAAAAAGACAAGCTGCAAAAGTTGGAGCTTCTGCAGTTGTAATTACCGAGCGTGGAGTTATTCCCTCAAACAGAATACAAGTAGAGATCATACAAGGAATAGCGATTTACATTGAGTAATTTCTGTAAGTTTATTTACACTTCTTTAAAAAAATTAATTTTAGAAAGAATTATATGAATTTCTTAGCTTCACCTTTAGGTATCCTTTCAATATTAACAATAGTTGCTTTAGCAGCTGTCATGTATACACCAAAAAAGTATGTTGGTATTTGGCGTGAACTTGCAAAGTTATATGAAACAAATAAAAGGCCAGTTAGTACAAACTTTAATAATGAAGAAATCAAAGTTGGATCATCTGATTACTCACAAGTTGACATTGCATTGAATGATGATGGATTTTGGATAGTACATAATAAAAATATTGAACCCAAGCATGCTCCAGATTGCTTACTAATACCATGGAATTGCGTTCGTTTTAGGCAGGAAAAAGAAAATAGACAAAACTTTCAGATTAGAGGAAAAAGCCCTATAGAGTTATGGGTTACTAACGAATTAGGTACAGCCATGCAACGTCGCAGTGATCGCTATACTATCGAAGATGAGTTGAAATAAAATTAATTTATTAAATTTCATAATCTAATTTATTTCAATCTTTGCTAAGACTTCTAACAAGTTCTTCCCAGTTAGTAATTGGTAATGTACATTCATTGCCAGCGCATTTATAAGCAATTTTTTTACCTATAATTGGTTTTCTATCTTTAAGTGATCCTGGTAGTTTTTTTTCATTTTCATCAATAGCAAAAATCATTCGACGCGGTGAGTATAACCTTGATGCCGAATCACGCCATCGCTCTATTTCATTTAATTTACCCCTAATAATAATTATTTCTGGTTTCTCAAAATACTCCTCTAAAGCCTTCAATAAAGTAACATGTCCATGTGGATATTTTTCAATACTTTCCCATGTACATTTCAATGAATTTTCTGCTGCATTGATATAACGTTTTTCACCGATTAAGTAGCCTAGCCTTTGTAGTGAAAAAGTTGCAACTCCGTTCCCAGATGGAAGAGCCTCATCAATAATAGGTTTTGGCGTATAAATAAGTTTATCTTGATCTTTTGCTGTAAAAAAGAATGCACCATTTTCTTTATCTTCAAAATACTCTAGCAGCAAGTCAGCAATTTGAATTGCAAAATTTAAATTTTCTGTTTGCCAGTTAGACTGAAGAAGCTCTAGAAGAGCATCAAGCATAAATGCATGATCATCTAAATATGCTGGAAATCGAGTTTTTCCATTAGTAAAAGCAGCATAAAGTCTATTATTTATATACATTTTTTCTCTTACAAAGGCACAAGCTTTTGACGAGGCTTCTATTAGATCAGGTCTATTCAAGTTACGCCCAGTAATAGCCAAGCCCTTGATTACCAGGGCATTCCATGACATAAGTTGTTTTTCATCACGCGCTGGCTTGATTCTCTTTTTTCTATTTGCTGATAAGATTTTTTTTGATTTTTTAATTGAGTTAATTTCATCTTCATTATCGATTTGATTTTTGGCAGCTAGATGCCATTTTCCATCAAAGTTTGGTTCAGAATTAAGGTCAAATCTTTTTTCAAAAATTGAATATTCTTTACCAAGTAAATTTTTAATTTGTTCAGGTTCCCATAAATAATAAAGACCTTCTTTGCCATCTGAATCTGCATCAAGTGATGAAAAAAATCCCCCGTTACTTGCTTTCATTTCAGAGAGTATCCAATTAGCAATTTCGTTAGCTGTCTCAGTAAATAATATTTCACCAGTAGCTATTGATGCTTGTGCATAAATGGCCATTAACAAGCCATTGTCATATAACATTTTCTCGAAATGAGGTATTTGCCAATACTTATCTATCGAATAACGAAAAAAACCGCCTTCTATATGGTCAAAAATTCCGCCATTTGCCATACGAGTTAAAGTTAAGGTTGACATAATTAAGGATTCTAAATCTGGTTCAACCTTAGTGGCACTATCTCTCCAATCCCTTAAAAGTCTCTCTATTATTGAAGAATTAGGAAATTTAGGCGCAGGGCTAAAGCCACCAAAATCTCTGTCAAAGTTTTCTGCAAAAGTTTTGTTAGCATCTTTAAGCGGTTTTTTGCTTAGTCTAATTTTTATACCTCTATTATATGGTTCTAATTCTTCAAGTATCTCGATTAACTTTTTATTTTGCTTATGAATTTCCTCACGATTTTCATGATAATAAGACGATATTTTCTCCAATAGCTCCGAAAATGCAGGTAAACCATTCCTAGCTTCACTGGGAAAATAGGTTCCTCCAAAAAAAGGCTCATGATTATCTCCGTCTAGAAACATTGTTAATGGCCAACCTCCGCCTCTTTGAGTAATTATTTGATGAGAAGCTTGATAAATTTTATCTATATCCGGGCGTTCTTCACGGTCAACTTTGATATTTACGAATAAACGATTCATCGTTTCTGCTATATATTTATTTTCAAAAGATTCATGCTCCATTACATGACACCAATGACAAGCTGAATAACCTATTGATAACAGTATTGGTTTATCTTTTTCTCTGGCCTCTTTAAAAGCACTTTTACCCCAAGGGAACCAATTAACAGGATTATTGGAATGCTGAAGGAGGTATGGACTAGTTTCTTTTGCAAGATGATTGGGCATTTTTTCACTCCTTTAAGATACAATACTATTACATGCACTAGAAACTGATTATGATAACTATTCTAAATTAATAACTAGCAGGATTTCATGTTTACATACCCTGAAATTGATCCAATTATATTTGCTCTTGGACCGCTCAAAGTTCGTTGGTATGGGCTAATGTATATTTTTGCTTTTGTCACAGCTTGGAGGCTAGCTAACTATCGATGTCATCGCAATGATTCTCCAGTTAATTCTGAAGAGTTAAATGACCTTTTATTTTACGGCATGTTAGGAGTGATATTTGGCGGTCGGATTGGCTATGTTATTTTTTATGGTTGGGAACAACTCATCCATGATCCTCTTTATCTTTTCAAGATTACACAGGGAGGCATGTCATTTCATGGAGGATTAGTAGGTGTTATGACATCTATGTGGCTTTATGGTAAAAGATTAGGTCATTCAATTTGGAAGATGACAGATTTTATAGCGCCTATTGTTCCGCTTGGCTTAGGTTTTGGACGGTTAGGAAATTTTATAAACGGTGAGCTTTGGGGAAAACCCACAGACGTTGCTTGGGCTTTTAAAGTAAATGATATTTCTATGCATGCTACACAGCTTTACGAAGCATTCCTAGAAGGCCTTTTATTGTTCTTAATATTATGGATATACTCCTCAAAACCAAGACCTTATCTTGCTGTTTCAGGAATGTTTTTATTTTTTTATGGTAGTTTTCGTTTCGCAGTTGAGTTTTATCGCATTCCAGATGCACATCTAGAATATCTTGCATTGGGATGGGTAACTATGGGTCAAATTCTAAGCGCACCAATGATTGTGGTTGGTTTTTTATTTATTTTTATGGCTTACCGAGCTTCGGAGATAAAACGCTAAAATGAAACAATATTTAGATTTGATGCGTCATGTACGTGATAACGGCACATTTAAGGAGGATCGAACAGGCACGGGTACCTTGAGTGTTTTCGGTCATCAGATGCGCTTTGATCTTAGTGAGGGGTTTCCTTTGGTAACCACAAAAAAACTTCATTTACGTTCGATAATACACGAGCTGTTATGGTTCTTAATGGGCGACAGTAATATTAAATATTTAATGGATAATGGTGTTTCAATTTGGAACGAATGGGCAGATAAAGATGGGGATCTCGGTCCAGTTTATGGTGTGCAATGGCGTAATTGGCCCACACCCGACGGCAAGTCGGTTGATCAAATCAAGCAGATTATAACTCAGTTGCGTGAATCGCCTGATTCTCGCAGGATAATATTAAGTGCATGGAATGTAGCAGAAATTCAAAACATGGCATTACCGCCATGTCATTGTTTATTTCAATTTTATGTAGCCGATGGAAAATTATCTTGTAAATTGTACCAACGAAGTTGTGATATTTTTCTTGGGGTACCATTTAATATTGCTTCTTACGCCCTTTTAACACATATGTTAGCTCAGCAAACAGAACTTGGTGTCGGGGATTTTGTTTGGACCGGCGGAGACTGTCATTTATATTCGAATCACCTTGAGCAGGCTGATGAGCAGCTGTCTCGTGATTTTTTTGCTTTACCTAAATTATTAATTAAAAGAAAACCAGATAGTATTTTTGATTACCAATTTGAAGATTTTGAAATATTAGATTACGTTTCCCATCCACATATTAAAGCTAAAGTTGCTGTTTAAGGTTTTAATTTATGATAAGCATTATTGTTGCTGCATCAAAAAATAATGTAATTGGCCTTCAGGGTGAGTTGCCATGGAATTTATCAAATGATTTAAAGCGTTTCAAAACTTTGACTATGGGTAAACCGATAATCATGGGACGACTTACATGGGAGTCTATTGGTAGACCATTGCCGGGGCGAAAAAATATCATCATTTCTCGCCAAGAAAACTTCAAAGCTGAGGGAGGTCATGTAGTAGGTTCTCATGAGGAAGCTATTAATCTTACTAATGACGCTAAAGAAATTATGGTTATTGGAGGTAGTCAAATTTATAATCTATTTTTACCAATTAGCGATAAATTATATTTAACTAGAGTTCATGCAGAGATAAAAGGAGATACTTTTTTCCCAGAAATAAAGAAGAATCAATGGAAATTGATAGATTCACAAAAACATAAAGCTTCTGATATGGATCAATATGATTATGAATTCATTTCTTATGTGAGAATAAATCAATTAGAAACTTGAATGATTTCTGGTATCTCACTGTCAAGTCTAATAGCCGTTAATTTCCCCCCCCATACGCAACCTGTATCAGCACAAAGAATCTTTGGCATAATTTTTAGTCCAAGTTGAGACCAATGTCCAAATATTATTCTAATATCTTCAGACATTCTTTTTTTTGCTGAGTACCAAGGAAAAAGTTCTTTTTTCAAATTCGTAGGTGGTCCTTTGTGAGAAAAATTTAATTCATAATTATTTGTAACTACTCTAATACGAGTCAGACAATTAATTATAAAACCCAATCTTTCAAAACCATTTAATTTTTTTGACCAACATAATGGACTATTGCCATACATTTCTCTAAATAATTTCTTGTAATTATTTTTCAGTATGTTTTCTACCTCACCTGCATAAATCAATGTTTCTTCCCAGCTCCATGTCGGATAAATTCCCGCATGAACCATAATGGTATTTAAATCTTTATCATAGTATGCAAGTTTACAATTCCTCAACCATTCACAAATTTCATCTAAATCTGGAGCATCCAATATTTTTTTTAGAAAATATGAATCACTATTATTTTTTACTCCATCTGATTGAAGCGCTAACAGATAGAGATCATGATTTCCAAGAACCGTTATTGCAGAATTACCCAAGCTCTTTACAAACCTTAACACTTCAAGAGATTTTGGACCTCGATTAACTAAGTCACCAACAAACCATAATTTATCTCTAGTGGGATCAAATTTTATAGAATCAACTAGATTTAAAAGAGGGTCATAACATCCATGAATATCACCTATTGCATATACTGCCATTTTTCTAAAACTAATTTAGGATTCTTGGAACAGCAAGTGTGAATGGTGCAATAGGAGCGTCAAAAGTAATACCATCATCTGCGATCATTTTATAAATGCCATGCATTGAACCCACTGGTGTTTCAATTATCGCCCCACTTGAGTAACTAAATTCCTCTCCTGGATTTAAGTATGGCTGTTCTCCGACAACACCATCTCCATCCACTTCCTGAATTTTTCCATTAGCATCAGTGATTATCCAGTGACGGCTAATTAATTGCGCTGCAACGTTACCTTGATTTAAAATTTTGATGGTATAGGCAAAGACATATTGATTAGATCTTGGTTCAGATTGATCATCAATGTAATCACTTACAACTTGAACTTCTATATTGCAATCGATGTTGCTCATCATCGTATCCTAACTTAAGTGCTTAACAAGATGATTGCTAAGCTCAACATATTTTTTAATGCTAATTTGCTCAGGACGTAGTTTTGGATCAAGGTTTACCGCATCGAGATCAGAAATCTTGATCAATTTTTTAAGAGAATTTTGTATTGTTTTTCTTCTTTTCATAAAAGCTTCGGCAACTATTTTTGAAAAAATATCTTCATCTTTTATTTGAAATTTATTATTTTTTAGGGGGGTAAGCTTTACAACTGTTGAGGTAACTTTTGGTGCAGGAAAAAAAGCTGATCTATCGACATGAAATAAGGGCTCAATTTCCAAGTGGCATCCAAGCATTATCCCCAGACGTCCATAAGTTTTATTGCCTGGTTTAGCAGACATTCTATCTACAACCTCTTTTTGTAACATACAGTGTATATCAATAATAGAATTTTTGAACTTAAGGAGATGAAATAATAATGGCGTAGATATATTGTAGGGAAAATTTCCGACAATACGCATTTTATTCCCAAGCTTAGAATAATCAAAATTCAAGGCATCAGCTTCATGAATAATTATCTTTGAATTTTTTTCAAACCTTTTTTTTAAGAAGTTAGCAAGGTCTCGATCAATCTCTATAGCATGTAAAAATTTGGTATTTTTCGTTAATTTATTTGTGATTGCTCCCTGACCTGGCCCAATCTCAACAATTACATCTTCATTAGAAGGGTTAATTGCTTTTAAAATATCATTAACAATATTTTTATCAGTTAAAAAATGCTGACCAAAGCGTTTACGGGGATATTTAGCTAACATCAATTAGCAGCCAAATCTTTTGCAAGCTTTATTGCTGCTATAAGACTGCTTGAGTCTATTGTGTCTGAATTTGCTAAATCAAATGCTGTGCCATGATCAACAGAAGTTCTTATTATTGGTAACCCTAGGGTTACGTTGACAGCATGCCCAAAACCTGCAAATTTTAAA
>MDTG01372769.1_pt1 | contig 10288 bp, 12 predicted proteins | sample 811421 | NCBI WGS metagenome assembly MDTG01 (sample SAMN05326645, study PRJNA326480) | marine metagenome | isolation source: seawater | place: Pacific Ocean: South East | collected 2011
AAAATTTGCGATAATAATGGTGCCCAGGGGCGGAATCGAACCACCGACACGAGGATTTTCAGTCCTCTGCTCTACCGACTGAGCTACCTGGGCTAAATAAATTCTGATAAATTGTTTTGAGGAGCATTTCAATTAAATATTACAAGATATTTGAGAAAAAAATCTATTCTTTTTGGTCTAAGTCTATTGAATTTTGATCAGATAGCCACTTGTATAAATCAAGATCGCTACATTTTTGTGAGCAAAAAGGGTAATAATCTTCTAATGAAGTATTATTACAATTAGGACATTTCAATTTTTTTTTATTTTTTTTATTAAATAAATTGTTTATTTCCATCTAAAGGTAATTCTTCCTTTTGTTAAATCATAAGGCGTCATTTCTACTGTAACTTTATCTCCTGCAAGAACTCTTATTCTATTCTTCCGCATTTTACCTGAAGAGTGGGCGATAATTTCATGATCATTCTCTAACTTAACTTTAAACATAGCATTAGGGAGAAGTTCCATAACTACTCCCTGAAATTCAATTGATCCTTCTTTTGGCATTAATCTACTTTATATTTATTTTTTTTGCTTTGTCTAACTTTTACAGACATTTTATGACCATAAAGCTGTTCAATTTCAGCCATATTGGATACATGATTTTCAAGTTGTTTAGCACTTTTTTTGTTCATTTTTACAAATGAAGTTCTTTTCATAAAATCTATAACCCCTACTCCAGAGGAAAATTTTGCAGAACCTGAAGTTGGAAGAATATGATTTGTTCCAACAATATAATCTCCATAAGCTTCCGTAGAATACTCTCCCATAAATACTGTACCGTAATTTTTTACTTTATTAAAGATTTGCAAGTAAAATTTATTCTGCAAATGTAAATGCTCTGGTCCTATTAAATCGATAATTTTAGAAGAGTGTTTTAAATCTTTTAAAATTATTATTGCTCCAAAATTATCTAAACTTTTTTTAATTACATTTTTTTTTGGTAATTTGCTCATTAAAATTTTAATTTCTTTAGTTACTTTTTTTGAAAAATCTAAATCATTGGTAATTAAAATTGATTGAGCCTTTTCATCATGTTCTGCTTGAGCTATCATATCAGAAGCTACCCATTCAGAATTATTGTGTTTATCTGCGACAATAACTATTTCTGAGGGACCTGCCATAATATCAATTCCTACTTTGCCAAAAACATTTTTTTTTGCACTTGAAACATAAGCATTTCCTGGGCCAAATATTTTATTAACTGGATTAATTGACTTTGTTCCAAAAGCAAGAGCTGCAATAGCCTGCGCACCACCTAATTGATAAACTTCATCTATCTTAAAATAATCTAAAAGAGCAAGAACATAAGGATTAAATTTACCATTTTGACTAGGAGTGGTTACTACTATTCTGCCAACCTTTGCAAGCTTTGCAGGAACTATATTCATAACTAATGACGATGGATAAATAGCACTTCCTCCAGGTATATATAACCCAACTGAATCCAGTGGTTTCCAATGTGAACCTATTTTTAAGTTATCTTTTTTTATTTCATAATTTTTTGGTAATTGTTTTTTATGAAAATTAGTTATATTCTTTATAGCTACCTTAAATGATTTAAAAATTTTTGGATTAATATCTTTTTTATAACTTTTGAGAATTTTTTTAGATAATTTTAGGTTTGAATTATTTAAATTTATTCCATCAAATTTTTTTGAATATTTAAATAAAGCGGAGTCTCCATTCTTTTTTACATTATTAATTATTTTTTTTACTTTTAAATCTATCTTATTGTTTGCTATATTTGAATTGTATCTATGTTCTATAAAATTCGATATTTTAGAAATAAAATCATTATCTTTATAGTGAAATAATTTCATCTTATTGCCTTTTTTATTGATGAAATTATTTTTTCAATATTTTTAGTTTTTGTTTTGTAAGCAGATCTATTAACAATTAATTTTGAATTAACCTCCATAATTTTTTCTATTTCTTTTAAGCCATTAGCTTTTAAAGTTCTGCCTGTTGATACTAAATCAACAATTCTTCTACACATCTTTAAAGAAGGTGCGAGTTCCATAGAGCCATTTAACTTAATAGTTTCAACTTGCACTCCCTTTTCAGCATAATAATTTTTTGTTATATTTGGATATTTGGTTGCAATCCTAACATTACTCCAGGTACTAGGATCTGCTTCGTTTATCAGTATTTTAGGAGCAGCTACAGAAATTCTACAAGATCCAACTTTTAAATTTAAGGGTGCATAAACTTCTGAATAATCAAATTCATTGATTACATCATCGCCTGCAATACCTATTTGAGCAGCTCCAAATGCTACAAAAGTACAAACATCAAAAGAGCGTACTTTAATATAAAAAATTTTTGGATCAGAAGACGAAAAAGTTAAAGATCTACAATTTTCATCAAATAATTTAGGATCTGGTTTAAATGATGTTTTATTTAAAATTTTTTGACATTCAGAAAGAATTCTTCCACGAGGTATAGCTATAATAATTCTAGATTTTTTCATAAAATTTTTGTTTATTTATACATGAATAGAAAAAGTTCTAGTCAAAGTTTGCTATTTAAGCCTTATAATTTTTGGACCACATTTTCCCAATGTTTCTTCAATTTTTTCATACCCTCTATCAATATGATAAACCCTGTTAATTATAGATTTTCCTTGGGCTGTAAGGGCTGCTAAAACCAAACTCATGCTAGCCCTTAAATCACTTGCCATCACCTCTGCTCCTTTAAATTTCTGATTTCCATCTATTAAAGCAGTGTCATTTTTTATTTGAATATTTGCTCCCATTCGATTTAACTCAGAAATGTGCATAAATCTATTTTCAAAAATTTTTTCTCTTATTTTTGATTTACCTTTAGCAATTGACATTAAAGCCATCATTTGTGCTTGTAAGTCGGTCGGGAATCCTGGATAGGGGTTTGTTTCTATATTGGCACCAATTATTTTTCTAGAAGGAGATACAATAACAAAATTATTTCCTATATTTAAATTTGCACCCATTTTTTTTAAAACTTTAAGAGGTTTTTCAATAAATTTTGGATTAAAATCTTTAATAAGAAATTTTTTATTAAGCATTATTGCTAAAATAATAAAAGATCCTGCTACTATTCTATCTGAAATAATTGAATGGTTAGTTTTAGATAATTTCTTAACTCCATTTATAAAAATTTTTTTCTTGCCAGCGCCTTCAATCCTAGCGCCCATTTTATTTAGGCAATCAGATAAATCGATTATTTCAGGTTCTTTTGCAGCATTATTTAAAATAGTTTTTCCTTCTGCAAGAACTGCTGTCATAATAATATTTTCAGTTGCGCCAACACTAGGAAATGGAAGATTGATAGTGTTTCCAATTAATTTTTTAGTTTTTCCATATACAAATCCATTTTCTACTTTAAATTTAGCGCCTAATTTTTCTAAACCAAATAAATGAATATCAATTGGTCTATTACCTATGGCACACCCTCCTGGTAGAGAAACTTTAGCAGTTTTAAAACGAGCTAACAAAGGGCCTAAAATTAAAATAGAAGCTCGCATTTTTCTTACTATGTTATAATCTGCAACATTGTTTTTTATCTTCTGAGTATTAAATGTGGTTTTGAATTTTTCTTGCTTTATTTTTATATTAAAATTTTTAAGCAATCTATTCATTGATATTATATCATTCAAGTAAGGTAGGTTTTCTAAAATTAAACCGTCAGACGACAATATTGATGAGGCCATTATAGGGAGAGCAGAATTTTTTGCGCCAGGTATTTCAATTTTTCCATATAAATTTGATTGACCTTTTATGATTAATTTATCCATTTATTTTTTTTGCCATTTTTCTCTTCAATATATTTGATTTTAAATTATTCTCTAAGTTTTTAATTCTCAAATCTTTGATTTTTTTTTTGTGAAGTTTCCTTGAAGAATTATTATTTTTTTTAATCATATTTAATTAGTCAAATAAGATTTAAAACGTTAAAATACAAATAAAAAAGGAATATAATGAATGAAGATAGTCTAAACATGGAAATTAGGAGATTTTTAAAAAAGGTAGGGATTTCATCTCAACGCATTATTGAACAAAGCATATATAATGCAAATAAAGATGGTAATATTAAGACTGGCGATGAAATAGATCTTGAAATGACTCTTACTATAAAATCTCTTGATTCAAAAAACACTATTTCTGGTAAAATTAAGATAGAATAAATATTATTTCATTTTCATTAGATATAATTTATTCAAAAATAATCATATAGCCGTAAGCAAATACGATAGCAGGTAACGCGCTATATAAAGTAGCAATTAAAGCTGCTTTAGGTGCCAAGGCTATAGCAGGGAATAAAGCGTCTCCATCATTTGATATTGCATTGCCTATTTCTGCTGAAAGAGGAATAAAACCATTTAAATAAAATGTTGCAACTACAACTTGAGGTCCACATCCAGGAAGAAAGCCGAATAAGATAGCTATAATTGGAATAAATGGAAGCCAAATATCAAAAAAATACTTTAAATCTATAGATGTAAAAAACATAAAAATTTCAAAAACTAAAAAACCACAAATAACCCATGTAGAAACAAAATTAGTTGTGTCTATAACTCTTGATAATAATCCACGTGATTTATCAGTCGAACATTGGAAATCACTTAATGGATTTAATGACCACATAAAAATAGACAATATGGCTCCAGAAGAACCTATAATACTTACAAAACTCATAAAAGGAAATAAATTGTCTATATTAATTTGAAAAGCAATCAATATACCTAATACAAAGCCAGGTAAAAAAATAATTAACCAAAAAATATTAAATTTAGAAACAAAAGTTTTCTTTAAAGATTCTGAAATTAAATTATCTTGAAAATTTTGCATTAAAAATTTTGTTCCATGAATAAGATCAACTGCATATCCACTTATTATTCCAACAAAAATACCTAATAAAAATATGAATAGACCAGTTTGAGGTTCTATTGCTAATATTAGAAAAGCTGCATCTCCCATAGTGGCTGTAAGAACTGCAACCAAAGATCCAAATCCAATTCTTCCTTGAATATATTGAGTTACAACTATAATAGCTCCTCCACAACCTGGTAAAGCACCAAGAAAAGAGGCGATAGGTACGTGAAATTTTTTTGTTTTAAATAAAAAAGTTTTAATATCGAATTTAGTTAGTGAATCTAGACCTATAAATACAAATAAAGTAAACCCAACAAAAACTGAAACTTGTAAATAAGCATCAGTCATTGACTGGCGAATAATATTTCCAAATTCTCCAGGTTGAAAAGCAAGGGCTAAAATTAATAATCCAAAAAAAGATTTTTTTAATAATCTTGCATCATTAGCTAAAGCTACGTCTTTTCGATGTTTTATGGCATTAATTAAGGCATTCATTTTAATAAATTTTTTTATATATATAGCTAAAAAATGTAGCCATAGCTATATTTTTTTGATTTTGCAAACATTTTCCTATATTAATTAATGATATGTCGTTTTTAAAAGTAAGGAATGCTCACAAAACAGAAAATACAGAAGATTATTTAGAGCTAATATCAGAGTTGCATAATAGGTATGGTGAGGCAAGAATAGTAGATATTGCTAAAAAATTAGGGATTGCGCAATCAACAGCAAATAAAACTATTCAAAGACTACAATTGCAAGGCTATATAAAAAAAGAGCCCTACAGATCAATTTTTCTTACATTAAAAGGTCAAAAAATTGCTAGTCATTCAAAGAAAAGACATAATGTAGTATATAATTTTTTAATTAATTTGGGCTTAGATAAAAAAGTTGCTTCTGCAGATGCTGAGGGAATAGAGCATCATGTCAGCGAAAAAACACTTTTTAAAATGGACAAATTTAATAAGTCAAAAAAATATAGTTAAGATAGTATTTTATTTAAAAGATAACCAAGCAAAAAATATAGAAAATGCAATTAAGACTATTAAAGCAATCACAAGAAAAATAATTATTTCTTTAAGAGGAAACTTCATTTCATTTAAACCTTTATTTCCTTTCGAAGCTTGTTAGATTTGTATGAAGCAAAAACTAGAGTTAAACTTTTAATATTATCATCTCCACTTGTATCTGGTTCTTTATTATGTTGCAAACAATATATAAAATGCTTATGCGTGTTTACTATACTTTCTTGAATTTGATCCCATGGTTTTGATACCCAACTTAATTTTTTAGGTTTAGCATTATAAAATTTTTTTCCATTCTTTGTATGTAAACGAATCTTATAATTAAAATCTAAATCAATAGATCCATTTTCGAATTCTATATTTACAAGAGTTTGAGCAAAGCAATCTGGATATTTTATAGAAGATATTGACGCATCAACTATACTCACACTATTACTTTGGTGCTTAATAATTGAAGTAAAAGCAGTTTCTCCTTTAAATTTTTTATTAGTATTTTGATTAAAAGTATAAACACTTTTAACTTCTCCCATATAAAAACGACTTAAATCGAACAAATGTATTCCTACATCTAAAGTTAAATATTCTTCCAGATTATATAAATATTTTTGATTAGTATAACCTACTGGATTAGCATGACGGAATGATATTTTTGAATAAAAAGGATTTTTTAATTTATGCTTCTTTATAATTTCTTTTAATTTTAACAAAGGGGTTTGCCATCTAAAGTTTTCATGAACCATCAAGGGTGTTTTCGTTTTTTTATATGCGCGAACAATTTTTAAAGCATCTTGAATATTATCTGAGAAGGGCTTTTGAACTGAAGTTGGAATTTTATTTTTAGCTAGTATGGTGCAAATTTTTAAATGTGTTTCCATAGTTGTTACAACATCCACAAAGTCTAGATCTAAATCTTTAATCATTTTATTTATTGATACAAAAGAATGTTTTATTTTAAATCTATTTTTAAAATCTCTAACTTTATTTACTTGCAAATCACAGACTGCAATAATTTCAACATATTTTAACTCTTTCCATGCATGCATATGATTAGCTGCAAAAAACCCACATCCAACTAATGCGCCCTTTAATTTCATTTAATTACCTCTATTAATTTAGTTTCATAAGCTTCAAATTTTATTTTATTTGATGTTTCAAAAAAATTAAAAAATGTAAAATTATTTTCATTGATATCATTGAAATTTTTATTATTTAAATAACTTTGCTTTATTCTATTAACTTCAATTAAATTTGCATCAATTATAGTATTAGTTACATTAGTTAATAAATAATATTTTTTATTATTTTTAAATAACGCTAAGCCATAAATTTCCTTTGAAAAATTTAAAGGTACAACTTTTGCATTTTCAAAGAAAACTAGTATTTCATTAAAAAAATAAAGGGGCCTTTTCATATTATTTTCTGCAAGTATGCCATGATGGCCTAAAATTGAGTCAAAAGTTAAATATTTCGTATTCTTGCCTATTAATTGTGAAAATATTGCAACGCTCCAACTAATTCCAAGTAAGCTATCATGGCGTGGATCAAATTCTGCCATTTCTAATCTTTGATTATCAGAATTGTTTGCAAGTTTTTCTCCATAAGGATTATGATGCATTCCTATTGTGATTGGACCTACATGAATTGGCTTATTGTTTGAAAAACTTTCTAATGTTTTTAAAATATATAAAATATCTTCAGGAGTATCCATTACACCAATATCACTTGCATCATGCACTATAGGTGTTATGGAAAAATTAATTACATCAAATTCATCCTCAGGTCTTTTTCTATTTAATTCAGTAAAATTCGTAACCATACCTCCAACAATTAATTTATCAGGAAAAATTTTTTTTGCCTCCGTATAGTATTTACTCAAATTAGGTACATTTGGCCATTCCCCTGCAGGCTGAAAACTATTTAAATAAATCTTTGGACAAATTAATAATTTATTTAAACAAATTTTATTGTTATTTATGTATTCATAAATTTGTGCAACAACTGATTTAACATCCTTGTTATGATCAATCAAAGCAACTAAATAAATAGGCATGTTAAAAGTTTGTTCAATTTTATTAACTTTATTATCTTCAAAATCTTTTATAAAATAAAAAAAATTAAAGTTTAAGTTTTTAACAAGATTTATTTCTTCAAATTTCTTAATTTTAATACCTATTTTTGGCATTTTAAATTTCAATGATGGATTTTCTGAAATCTTAAAAATTTTTTTATCTAAATTTTTAATGTTTGTATTTTTTTTATCAAAATGAATATTAATCTCTTGATAAAATTTTTTACCCTTATTGATTTTATAAGGAAATGGATCTAATAATGAACCGCTGTATATTTTATAAGAAGCATCACCCCAATTACGCTGATCTTCCATTTCAAAGTCAATACCTTTAAAATTGATAATCACATCATAATGTTTGTTAAAATTATATTCAATTTTGTTAAATTTAAAAAATGGCTGATCAGGTGAGATTAGCAATGGAAATTTAGTATTTATCTTTTTACTATCTTTAGTTATAACAACTTCTTTTCCAATAATGCCTTTTAGTGGAAGAAGAAGATTAAAACCAATTCTATTTGTCCAGAAGTCAGATTCAAATAGCCCCTCAGATAAAAAAGTTAATTTTCTTTCACTTATTATGTATTTATTTTTAACTATTAGTTTTTGTAATTTATCAGAATATTGTAAATCAAAAATAAAATTAATATCATTTTTTGTTTTGTATTCCTCAGAATTTAATACTTTAGGATCATAATTATTCCAGTTTTTATCTCTAACTAGGAAAGAGACCATCTTTAAAATTTCCATATTCTTTAATTCAACATTTCTTAAAAAGATATTATCCTTAAGAAAGGTAAATTCTGAATTATTATAATTTGCAAAAATTTCTTTTGATAAGCTTCCGAAGGCATTAAATTTAGGCATAATTAATTGAGGTTAGATTTTTTTTATTTTTTATTTGTGTAATTAATCTATCTTTAAAATCTTTATCTGTATTATTGCTGTATAAATTCAGAAAAATAAGTTCTCTTTGGGCAAAACTGCCACCTAGATCAAGAAAATCTGATTTAATAAGATCTAAATTCATCAATCTTTTTGAAAGAATATTTTCAATAAGGGGCTCTAAACATGTATCATAGACGTTGTTAAAAAATGAATCGCTATAACTGGTTTTAATAAGAGTTTTAAATTCTTTAAAATAAGATTGATCATTATAATAATTAAAAAAAAGAATAAGATGAAAATCAATAAAAGGAAGAAGATTTTGACTCTTAAAATAATTAGCTATTGGTCTTAATTTGTCCATTCTTGTCCTAACGTCAATTTCTTTAGAATTGAGTCTTAATAATAAAGAACTTGCATTACAAAAATCTAGATAAAAATAATCTTCTGACATTATATATTTATCATATACCTTTAAACAATCTGTATAATTTTTTTGATAATAAAAAAATAAGGCTTGATGCCACCAAAGATGTCTTTTCATCGGACCGTAAAAGTTCCAATTAATTTTATTATAATCATTTTGTAAATTAAGTGCGCAATCAACTTTGCTATCATGAACATGCAACAAAGCATGCCAACTCCATAAATCTTCTTTTGATATATCAAGTGAAAGCTTTGCAAGATCATATGCTTTCGAATAGTCATTATTTTCTTCATAAGCAAAACTAGTCATACCTAAAATTAAATTATAAAAATCATCCTTGTCTGACCATTTTTTAATTAATTCTAAATGAGTCTTAAAAAATTTTTTATCAAGCCCAATAAAGATACTATTAAAATGAAATAATCGAATAGCAAAAATATCTTTAGGATTTTCAATAATTATATTTTTGATTTTTTCTACAACTGAATACAAATCTCCTTCAATCCATTTTTTCAGTACTGACAAATATTTTTCTTGTATTTCATTTATTGAATCTATTTTTATTGAGTTTAATATATTTTTTGCAATAACAATTTTTTTTCTATCTCTTGATAATAATATTAAAGACATTAATAAAATTTTTGGAGCAATTAACATTGGATTTTTATCAACCAATTTAGTTGCCAAACTTAATGAATCTTTTTTAAAAAATATGTAAGAATTTAAAGCTTCTTTAAATTCAAATCCTTCAACTTTATTTAGCGAGTCTATCCAATTAAAATTATATAAATTATCTATTTTTCTTTTCACAACATATTAAAACATTAAAAAAACAGCTAAGCAAGAAAAGGAGAGAGAGATCTCTCTCCTTATAAATCTCTTATAAAGTAAAGTATCTTATTAAAATCACCACCATTGGTATTAATGGTCTAATAGCATTTTTAATATCGTGATCATTGCCATCATGAGTCGGTAAGATTTTCATAACTAA
>MDTG01140443.1_pt1 | contig 10287 bp, 9 predicted proteins | sample 811421 | NCBI WGS metagenome assembly MDTG01 (sample SAMN05326645, study PRJNA326480) | marine metagenome | isolation source: seawater | place: Pacific Ocean: South East | collected 2011
AGGGAAAGCCGGCACCAACTTTGTGAATATAAAAAGGTAATTTTAGCTTCATAAATGTTCTTGATTTGTTCTTTTATAAAGATAAGATACAAGATCGTCAAGTTTTAAATTATTAAAAATAATTTAAATCGCTTTTGATATTCTTTTTTCAATTTCGTTTTTTGGTAAGGAGAGAATTATATTATAAATACCAGGACCAAATCTGGATCCAACTAAAGCTATCCGTAACGGTTGACCTACTCCCTTGAAGTTTGTTTTGTGTTTGCTGATCAGATTATTCACAATTTTTTCTAGATTTTCTTTGTTGGAAAGCTTAATTTTTTTAAATTCCAAAAGAAATTCACCTATAATTTTCTTAGAATTAGAGTCTAAAAGCTTCATATCTTCTGGGTTAATTTCTATTTCATCGTTAAGTATATATTGTGAATTATGATAAATATCCCCCAGGGTTTTTGCTTTATTTTTTAAGAAATTAATTGATTTTATAATCATTATCTCTTTAGACGTATCTATATTTTTTTTAAATTTCTGTGCGTAATTTTTGAAAAATTCAAAAAGTATTTTTTCATCAATATTTTTAATATAATGTTCATTTAATGAGAGTATTCTAGACATATCAAGTTTTGATGGAGATTTTCCGACACCTTTTAAGTCAAAAAGCTTTATACTTTCATCTAATGTGAATATTTCTTTATCTTTGTATGCCCATCCTAATCTTAATAGATAATTTCTAAGTGCATCTGGTAAAATCCCAATTTTAACGTAATCATCAATAGTTGAAGACTTATCCCTTTTTGAAAGTTTAGATCCCTTTTCACTATGAATTAATGGTATATGCGCAAATACAGGAATATTCCATTTCATGGCTTCATAAATTTGCTTTTGTTTAAAGGTATTAATTTTATGGTCATCACCTCTGATAACGTGAGTTATTTTCATTATGTGATCATCAACAGTAGCAGATAGCTGATAAGTTGGTGATCCATCTTGTCTTAAAATAACAAAGTCCTCAATAATTGAGTTTGAAATATTAATTTCTCCTTGAACTAAATCTTTTATTACAGAGCTTCCTGAAATTTTGCTTTTAAACCTTATAACCGGTTTTACGTCTTTTGGAATCTCAAGATTTTTAGGATCTCTCCATTTTCTATTGTAAACATATGGCATGCCTTGTTTCTTACATTTTTCTTTTTGTTCTTTGATTTCATCCTCAGAACAATAGCATTTATATGCAAAATCTTTTTTAAGAAGTTCTTCTGCCACTTCTTTGTGCTTATTTATATTTTTTGATTGAATAAATTCCTTATCATCGTGTTTAATTCCAACCCATGCTAAAGAATCGATTATTTGTTTTTTAAATTCTTCTTTTGATCTTTCTTTATCCGTATCTTCAATTCTCAGATAAAATTTACCATTATTTTTTTTTGCCAATAACCAATTAAACAAAGCAGTTCTAACACCACCAATGTGTAAAGGTCCTGTGGGTGAGGGTGCAAACCTACAAATAAAAGCCATGAATTGAAATTAAACTATTTTAATTGAAGTTTCTATATAAAGAAACCAATTTTCCTTGAATCTTAATTCTTTTTGCTGCGTAAATTTTAGTACCGTATTTCTTGTTAGCACTTTCTAGAGCAATAGTGTTACCTTTTTTTCTGATTCTTTTTAAAGTGGCTTCCTCATTATCGATTAATACAACAGCTATCTGTCCACTGTCTGCGTTAGAAGATTTTTTAATTATAACCGTATCTCCATCATTGATACCAGCTTCTATCATGGAGTCTCCTTTTACTTTTAATCCAAAATGGTCATCATTTTTATTGAAATCAGCAGGCAAATTAACTTTATCAACTTCGTGTTGTATTGCTTCTATTGGTGTTCCTGCCGCTATTGAACCAAGGACTGAAACTTTGCTGGATTTAACTGTGCTTTTATCTAAACCACCTTTAATTACACTTGGTGTAAAGCTGTTAAATAAATCGTGAGCGCTTGCATTTTCTGGGAGTTTAATTACCTCAAGAGCTCGTGCTTTATGTGCTAATCTTTTTATAAATCCTCTTTCTTCTAATGCCGATATTAATCTATGAATTCCCGATTTCGACTTTAAGTTGAGTGAATTTTTCATCTCCTCATACGAAGGAGATACACCAGTTGATCTAATTTTCTTATTTATAAAAATTAATAAGTTTTTTTGTTTTTTTGTAAGCATAGAACAAATCCTGTACATTTATGTTCTACAAAAGTTCTACTCTAATATCAACGCCAAATTAGCCTTATTTTATGGCCTAATTTGAGTAATTTTTTTTAAAAGGGGTGAGTTTTGATCTAAGTCCTTAAGAAGTGATTCACCAATAAGAAAATTATTTATCTTTGTTTTTTTTACTATTTCCTCAACTTCTTTCTCTGATTTTATTCCACTTTCACAAACAATTGGTTGCTTATGATCGCCTAATATTTCGTAGAGTTTATAAGTTGTATTAATATCAGTTTTCAAGGTAGTTAAATCTCGGTTGTTTATTCCTATGATTGCGTCCTTATATTTTAATGCTTTCTTGGCTTCATCTTCATTATGAACCTCTACTATCGTTGTTAAATTAAGTTCATTTGCCTTTTGATATATTTTATCAGCACTAGAGTCGTTAACGGCAGATAAAATTATTAAAATGCAATCAGCCCCAAAAGCTTTTGCTAAATATACCTGGTAATCATCAGTAAAAAAATCTTTCATTAAAACAGGAAGTTTTACCCTTTTTTTAACTTCGTTAATATGTTCTAATTTTCCTTGAAAAAATTTTTCCTCTGTTAGGATTGATAAACATGAGGCACCATTGTTAAAGTAATTTTCTGCAATTTCTATAGGTTTATAATCTTCAATTATAATTCCAGCTGAAGGACTAGCTTTTTTCATTTCTGTTATAACCGAAACCTTATTTTTTTCTTTTATTAATTTTTCCTTAAAATTAATAAAATTGTTATAAGATTTGATCTTTTCTTTAAGAAGATCGACAGAGTAAACTTGTTTAAGGGTATTTATTTTTGAAAGTTGTTCAGCAATAATTTTTTCTAAATGGTTCATTTTGTTAATTTTGTTATATGATTAATAACTTTCCCTGAAAGAATATGTTTTCTCAATTCTTCATATCCCTCTTTAAAGGAACTCGATTTATCGGTTACAAGTAAACCTGCAGCAGCATTTAAACAGACAGCAATCGAAAAATCATTGTCTTTTCCTTGAAATATTTCTATCATTTTTTTTGCGTTATATTCAGGATCTTTACCAACGATAGTATTAAAATTAACTGCTTTAATATCTAAATCTCTTGGACTTAAAACCGATTCTTTAATTTTTCCATCACTGAGCTCAACAATATTTGTGTTTGCGTATGGTGAAATCTCATCAAGCCCGTCATCGCTATTTACGATCATCGCTTTTTTTAAATTTAAATTTTTAAGTGCTTCAGCAAAAATTTTAAGTAATTTTTTATCAAAAACTCCAACAACTTGCCTTTTTATTTTCGCTGGACTACTTAATGGTCCAATTAAATTAAATATTGTTCTTTTACCGATTTTTTTTCTTACCGGGCCAACATATTTCATAGCTGAGTGATAACCTGGAGCAAACATAAATCCGAAATTGTTATCGTTAATGCTTGCTTCTACTTCTTTAGCCCCAAGATTAATATTTATATTTAACTTTTCTAACACATCAGCAGAACCACATTTTGATGAAACAGCTTTGTTTCCATGCTTAGCAACTTTTGTTCCAAAACTAGATAATAATAATGCTGCACCTGTTGAAATATTAAGAGTATTTTTTCCGTCTCCTCCAGTTCCACATGTATCTAATGTGATATCCGGTACATTTACTTGAGTTGCCTTATGACGCAAAACATAAATACCACCTGCAATTTCATCAGAAGTCTCTCCTTTTGCAGAAGAAGAGGTTAAAAAATCGTGAATTTGTTCCTCTTTAACCTTGCCTGACATTATGCTTTCAAAGACAGACTTGCTTTCTTCAAAGCTTAAATCTTCTTTATTCTTTAGCCTTTTAATAATTTCGTCCATTTTATTTATAATTTAAAAAGTTTTTGATTAATTTCATTCCTTCTTTTGTGTTTATACTTTCAGGATGAAATTGTACTCCATGTAAATTATATTTTTTATGCATAATTCCCATTATCACATTATCTTTTGTTTTAGCCGTAATTATGAAATCCTTGTTAAGTGTTTTTCTATCAATAATTAGACTATGATATCTGGTTCCCACAAGATTATTTTTTACTCCTTTAAAAATTCCAGTTTTTTTATGTGAAATCTTACTAGTTTTTCCATGCATTAACTTTTTAGCATTAATTATTTTAGCACCAAATGCCTGCCCAATTATTTGATGACCTAAACAAACACCAAGGATTGGAATTTTTTTTGAGAGACTTTTAACAATTTTTAAACAATTACCAGCCTGATTTGGTGTACCCGGACCAGGTGAAATTACAATTTTTTTATATTTGTTTTTCAGAATTTCTTTTGAATTTATTTTATCATTTCTGATAACATCAACTTTACATTTAAGAGATAAAAGATAGTGGTAAAGATTGTATGTAAAACTGTCGTAATTATCTATTAATAAAGTTTTCATTTAATTTATTGCTTTAAGTAATGCTTTAGCTTTATTTACAGTCTCATTATATTCATTTCTAGGATTACTATCCGCAACTATTCCTGCGCCAGCTTGTACGTAAATTTTTTTATTTTTAATTAAAGCTGTCCTTAAGGCTATACAAGTATCAAAATCTTGATTAGCCGTAAAATAACCAATACCTCCTGCATAAAGTTTCCTTTTTGATTTTTCCAACTCATCAATAATTTCCATAGCTCTTATTTTAGGTGCACCACTAACAGTTCCAGCAGGAAACCCAGACAAAAACGTATCAAATAAAGAGAAATCTTTTCTTAGTTTCCCTTTAACATTCGAAACAATATGCATTACATGAGAATATTTTTCCACTTTAAACCTTTCGGTAACTTTTACTGTATTTTTTTTAGATACTTTACCAACATCATTCCTTCCAAGATCTAATAACATTAAATGTTCAGAAAGCTCTTTAGGATCATTTAAGAGATCCGAGGTCAATTTGTTATCTTCTTTTTTACTTTTACCCCTTGGTCTTGTTCCAGCGATAGGTCTTATAGTAACCTCATTATTTAACAACCTAACTAAAATTTCAGGACTACTGCCTAATATTTGAAAATCATCAAAATTGAAGTAGAACATGAAAGGAGAGGGATTAAGAATTCTTAAAGTGTTATAAATTTCTAGAGGTGGTTTATCAATTTTTGCCTCAAATCTTTGACTTAAGACAACTTGAAAAATATCACCTTTTTTAATGTAATTTTTAGCTTTAAGGACAATCTTTTTAAATTTTGATCTTGATATATTTGACCTGACTTTTATTTTCTTTTTATTTTTATGAAAACCTTCAGGAAGGATTATTTTTCCATAATGGACTAAATCATTAAAGGTATTTTTAATTGATTGATATTTGAGATTGTAATCTTTTATAATCTCTTCTCTAAAAATATTCTCAATAAAAAAAATTTTTTTTTGCAAATTATCATAAATGACCAAATTCCTTGGACGCATTAACCTAATTTCGGGTATATCAATATCATTTTTGCAGTTATCAGGGATTTTTTCAATTAATCTTATTACGTCGTAAGAGAAATATCCAACAAGCATAGAAGACATTTTAGGAATATTATTTGATGATTTTACTTTGAAATTTTTAAAAAGCTCATTTAAAAATTTTAGAACATCTTTCTTTATAATTTTTTTTCTTTTAAAGTCATCTACTAAAATTCTATTCTTTTTTATATTGTAAAGTCTGTCAGGATTGAAACCTATTATTGTATATCTTCCTCTAATAGTACCTTTTTCAACTGATTCAAAAATAAAACTATTTTTTTTTACTAAAATAAATTTGTATAAATTTTCAACATATTTATAGTTTTTACAATTTTGAGAGTAATAAATTGTTTGATTTTGATTACTTTTGTGCTTTCTCTTAAAACTTCCTAAGGTTGTGCTTAATTTCATTAAAACGAATTTTTTAACCTTTCAAGAACTCTTTGATTTATATCAATTTTATAGTTTTCATTTATATATTTATCATAAGATTTATAAATTTTAGCAATATATTGCGCATTTGCTTTTTTATAATACTTTTTATACTCATCTGATTTTTTATTTATTAGAGGTTTAGTTTCCTTATTTATTCTGACCAGGAAATTCTTTTGAATTATATTATCTGATAAAACAAATATTTCATCGATATTATAATTGTATATTTTGATTAATAAATCTTCAGAGAATTTTTTTGTATCCTTAATTCCATTAATTTTTATTTTTTCGATTGTTAAGTTATTTTCTTGTGCAAATTGATTCATTTGATTTTTATTAAAATTATTAGAACTAATTTTATCGATTAACTTTTTATTTTCATCAATCTTAAATCTTATTTTTAATTGTAATTCTATTGTTTTTCTTAAATCCTTATCCTGGAGAGTTAATATGATATTTTTTTCTTCGATTATTTTAGCGAGATAGTATTTATTTTGAATATTAATAAATTGAGGTATTTTGACTTCTTTAATTGAAAAAATTTTTTGAAATAATTTATCATCAATATCTTTAATAGTATTGCCATCTTTTTTAATTTTTCTAGAATTTACTAAATTAATCTTTTTAATACTTTTTTCATTTCCTGATGTAATATCTACAAAACTTCTTCCATCTAATATATCATTTTCAAGCTCATCTAGTTTTTCATAATAATCTTCATCATATTCTTTCTTTTTTGTTAAAATCTCTGGTTTTAACTCTAAGTATTCAAAAGATATAAATCTCTCTTCAAACAGACTTTTGTTTTTTTTATAAAATTCTTGAATTTCTTTTTCTTCAATAATTTTTTTTGCGTAAATATTATTTAGGTTTAAATACTCAATTTCTTTTATTTTATTTTCTTTTTCGTACAATTCATTTGTTATGAATTCTGGCAATTTAATTCCGCCACTATAAAAATTTAGCAGTTGCCCTTTAATCTCAATATCTTTTAAGAAACGTTCATAAGTTGCTGCAGTATATCCATTTTGTAATAAAAACTTTTCATATTTAGTTCTTGAAAATTCATTGTCTTTTTCAAAAGTTTTATCTTTAATTAAGATTTGTCCTAAACCAGTATCAGTGAGCTGAAGTCCTTTTTTTTTACTTTCAATGTTAATAATTTTTTCGCTTATATAATTAGTTAACATTTCATCAAAAATTTGGGACTTACCCATACTTTCAATATCTTTTTTGGTTAGCTCAATCTTTTGAATGTAGGTAATAAATTCCTTAGAGCTTATTTTCTCATCATTAATTTCAACCAGTACATTTTGTTTACCCGATGTAAAAACATCTCCCATACCCCACAAAACAAAAGGTAATGCGATTATTGCCACAAAAATCTTAGCAAGAAATGATTTAGAGAAATTTCTTATTGAACCTAGCATAATTTTAATTTAAGAAATTTAGATTAATTGTGCATAAAAATCTATAAATAAAGTCTAAAATTATGGCATTTGACATTAAATATTTTATTGGAAATTGGAAAATGTTTGGAATTCCAAGTTCATATAAAATTTTACATAAAATTAATGCCTTTTTTCAATCTGATAAAAAAAACAATAGAAAGTATAAAATAATAATTGCACCTCCATTTACTTTATTGCAAGATTTTTCAAATAAGTTTAAAAATAAAAAGATTTTTATATCTGCTCAAAACTCATATCACAAAGATCCTTATGGTGCTTATACGGGCAATATAAGTTTTTTTATGATAAAAAAACTTGGTGTAAAATATATCATTATCGGACATTCAGAAAATAGAGCATCTGGAGAAACGGATAAGATCATTAAGGATAAAGTATCAATCGCAGCAAAAAATAATTTTACGATTATTCTTTGTATTGGAGAAAATCAAAAAGAAAAAAGAGAAAACAAAACCTTAAAAGTTTTAAAAAAACAAATATCCAATGTTATTATTAACAGAAGTAATTTTAAAAAAATTATTATTGCATATGAACCGGTATGGTCTATAGGTACTGGAAGACTCCCATCCCATAAAGATTTAAAGATAATTGTTTCTTCATTGAAAAAATTTATAAAAAAAAAATTTAGGTCAAATTATAATATTAAAGTTATATATGGTGGATCAGTAGACAAGAATAGTATTAGAGATTTTAAATCTATTAAAGAATTAGATGGTTTTTTAATTGGAAGTGCCTCTAAATCATCAAAGAATTTTATTGATATAATAAAAAATTTCTATAAATAACTCATATGGAAACAATCCTGATAGTAGCAAACGTAGTTTTAGCAATAATTTTGATAATACTTGTCTTGTTGCAAAGATCAGAGGGTGGGGCATTAGGCCTAGGTCTACCTCAAGATAATTTTGCATCATCAAGATCAGTTGGAAACTTTTTAACAAAATCTACAGCTGTAATAGCTACTTTATTCATTATATGCAGTATTTCACTCGTCGTTTTATCAAGAGCTGATTTGGAGCAAACTCAATCAGTTTTAGAGAAAATAGAGCAAGAAAAAGATTCAGATACACCAAAAATTCCAGAGTCCTCAAAATAAACTTTGTTTTTTTTGAAAAATTAGATATATTGTCCTTCCATGGCGCGATATGTATTTGTTACTGGCGGCGTGGTATCCTCACTAGGTAAAGGACTTTCTTCCGCATCATTAGCATCATTACTTCAATTAAGAGGCTACAAAGTCAGAGTTAGAAAATTAGATCCTTATTTAAACGTAGATCCTGGAACAATGAATCCTTTTCAACATGGTGAAGTTTTTGTAACCGATGATGGTGCAGAAACAGATTTAGATATCGGTCATTATGAAAGATTTACAGGCATATCAGCAACACAATCTGACAATATTACAACAGGAGGTATTTACAGTGACATAATACAAAAAGAAAGAAGAGGAGATTATTTAGGAGGAACGGTTCAGGTAGTACCTCATGTCACTGATCGCATTAAAAAATTTATATCCCAAGATGTAAAAAAAGAAGACTTTATCATTTGCGAAATTGGCGGCACAGTTGGAGATATAGAAAGCTTACCCTTTTTAGAAGCAATAAGACAATTTTCAAATGATGTAGGAAAAAAAAATAGTTTATTTATTCATTTAACTTTAGTTCCTTATTTGAGGGCTTCGGGAGAATTAAAAACTAAACCAACTCAGCATTCAGTCAAAGAGTTAAGAAGTTTGGGGATACAACCAGATATCATAATTTGTAGATCAGAAAGAGAAATTCCAAAGACAGAAAGAAAAAAAATATCTTTATTTTGCAATGTTCCTATAGACAATGTTATAGAGACAGTCGATGTAAAAACTATATACGAGGCACCAATAAGTTTTCATAAAGAAAAATTAGATGAAAGGGTGTTATCTTATTTTAATATTAAAAATAAAAAATCACCAGATCTTAGTAAGTGGAAAAATATTACTTCCAGAGTTTTAAATCCTAAGAAAGATGTAAATATAGGTATAATAGGAAAATATGTTGATCTTAAAGATGCTTATAAATCATTAGATGAAGCTTTGATACACGGAGGTATATCAAACAACGTAAAAGTTAATTTAAAGAGAATTGACTCCGAAAATTTAAAACCGGAAAATATAAAACCACTATTAAAAGGAGTAACAGGAGTACTTATCCCAGGTGGTTTTGGAAAAAGAGGCACGGAGGGCAAAATTGCTGCCATAAAATACGCAAGATTGAACAATATACCATTCTTTGGTATTTGCTTCGGTATGCAAATGGCGGTCATAGAAGCTGCTAGAAATTTATTAAATATAAAAAATGCCTCTACTAGCGAGTTTGGAAATAATTGTACTCCAGTTGTTGGCCTACTTGACGAGTGGCAAAAAGGTAAGAAAAAAATTAAAGGAACTAGAAAGAATTTAGGTGGAACGATGCGATTAGGATTATATGATGCTGTATTAAAAAATAATTCTTTAATATCTAAAATATATTCTGAAAAAAAAATCAAAGAAAGACACAGACATAGGTATGAGGTAAATATTAAATATAAAAATGATTTTGAAAAAAAAGGTCTTATTTTTTCTGCTCTTTCTCCAGATGGCACCCTTCCTGAAATAATTGAATTAAGAAATCACCCATGGTTTATTGGTGTACAATTTCATCCTGAATTTAAATCAAGACCTTTTAC
>MDTG01259400.1_pt1 | contig 10287 bp, 8 predicted proteins | sample 811421 | NCBI WGS metagenome assembly MDTG01 (sample SAMN05326645, study PRJNA326480) | marine metagenome | isolation source: seawater | place: Pacific Ocean: South East | collected 2011
GGCTGAAATGCAGGTTGAAGATTAAAGATCACCCTTTTGGCGGCATGAGGTGGGTGCTGGCTGTCTTATTCTGATCAAACCATAGCTTTCTTAGGCCTATTGCAGAGGCATATCTTTATGTTTGTTTCGGTTTTTGTAGGCGGGTGCGCTGCCGTTCGCGAAGGGTGGGCCGATCAGGCGGGGCATAAGCAAAAGATTAGGTTTTGTTATGAAGCGAAGCGGCTTATAAAGAGAAGCATTCCAAAAAGAAGGTCTTACATGCTTGTTCCCCGTCAAAAAACACCCAATCTAAGCGTTCCAACGCTTGATCAAGGACCGTTTGATCTTTCATCTGAAACCAGCCAACGTGGAACCGTGCTGTGCTTTTACCGCGGATTGCATTGTCCGCTTTGCGCAACCTATCTCAAAGAGTTTCAGGCCTTGGTCAAGGCGTTTTCCGAGCGCGGCGTAGGCACCATCGCTATCAGTTCTGACGGGCAAGAGCGTACCAAGCAAATGGCGCAGAAAATTGGCGTCGATGGTTTGCGCTTTGGCTATGATTTGCCTTTGTCGATCGCCCGTGACTGGGGGCTTTATATCTCGACATCACGCGGTAAAACCTCGATCGGTATAGAAGAGCCTAAGCTGTTTGCAGAGCCTGGTCTGTTCATGGTTTCACCTGATCAGAGGCTCTATTATGCGTCGGTTCAAACGATGCCCTTTGTACGGCCGCATTTTTCAGAGCTGATCGGCGCGCTTGATTTTGTGATTGCAAATAATTACCCGGCGCGCGGTGAATATACCGGGCCTGTTTGACGCTGCAATAGAGGCCAGCGTTCAAAGGTTTAAACGGATCAATTTGTAGGCATTTATTTAAGTTGGCGTTTGCGCGACAGGATAATTGCCAAAAGTTTCGCAGGCGGTGGGGCCCTATGTGGGCAGATAAGCAATTGTCCTTATGTTTCCCGTGTTCCGCCGGTTTTGCGGCCAGAATAGGCTTCACGACACAGGCTGATGCGATAGATTTGCCAAACCTAAAATGCAATTCCGGGCACCGTTTTAAAAGGCGCGGATGCTCCGATTGGCGCGCGAGGCTAGAGGCCGGACTCAACCGCTAGCCGCCAAGCTGCACCATAGGCTTGCAACGCTGGCTCATCCTTGCAAGCATAGGTCTGCGCGGTTGCGGCCTGTTTGTGCTGCGGCAAACATAACATGGCCGCACCAATACTTGTTCCTGTATGCGAAACGCTGGTCAGCAGGCCATCTGGCGAAAGCGCTGAGAGCATCCGGAGATATTCATCATTGTTTGAAAATGGGCCCTCTACAATCACCGGCCCGCGCGCGCCAATCAAGTCCAAGCAGGTGCGCGTCATTAAGGCTAGATAGAAAGATAAGGCCACGCTTTCCTCGCCGGCGCTGCGCTTTGTAACAGACCAAGTTGTCATACGGCCTTGAAATGGCCCAGTAGCAGCCTCAATGGCGGGCAGAAGGAAAATGCCTTTTTCTAGAACCGATTGCTCATCGGATTTGGTGGGTGCATAGATACGGCCCTTTTGAATAAGATCAAATTCCCGCCCCCCCATAAAACGGGCGGTTGGCACGGGATGCCCAAGCGCATTCACGTTGATCAAACTGTCGCGATCTGGATCTAGCGCCAGTTTTGAGCCATTAATGGCCATGGCGATGGTCCAAGTGCCCGAGGACACCACCGAGAAGCTGCCGCTCTGAGATAAAAGATGCGGATATAGCGAGGCATTGCTGTCATGAATGCCAACCATGACGGGCAGATGTGCCGGCAGTCCGAGCTTTTGGGCCAAGGCAGGTTTAACCTCGCCCAAAATCTCATCTGGGCGGCGTACCGGGGCAAAGCAGCTTCGAAGGCCAAGCGCGTCCAAAGTTGTGGCAAAATCGCGCGCATAGGGGTTCCATAAATCGCTGTGGCAGCCCAGGCTTGTAAAATCGCTCGCGCGCTCTCCGGTGAGCAGGTAGCCCCAATATTGCGGATAGGTGACAATGCTAGCAAGGTGTCTTCGGATCATCGGGTCAGTGGTGAGCATCCAATGCAGCTGCGCCCCGATATTCAAGCCATTCGGCAGGTGGGGTGATCCGGTTTGTGAGAAGTCTGCGCGCAGCTGAGCATAGTTGTCAGACAAAGAATTGACGGCGGAATATTCATAATCCAGCATCGGAAAGGCCTCGCCATTTTGCCCGATCAGCACAATTGAGGCCCCGTGGGTTGTAACACTGATCGCGTCGATGCCGTATTGTTTTTGAAATTGTGCCAATCCGTTTTGGATGAAAACCCAAATCCCAGCGAGATCGAAATGCGGCCAAGGCGGCGAGTCAACCACATGGTTGGGCTGGGTGATTACCGCTATTTCGTGAAGGCCGACGCTGTTGACCAGCGCAAGCTTGGCATTGGTTTTCCCGATATCAATAACGGCGATATGGCTCATGGCATATGAAATAGGTCGCTTAAGCGCCGCGCGACGGGTTCATTAGTTGGGCTGGTTTCCATGATATCCGCCATATAAGCCCACCAGCGCTGCATCAGGGGATGCGCGGGTAGATCATCCATTTTATGATCAATTTCACGCCATAAAACGCCAAATAAAACCTCGCTTTCGTCATCCAGAAAGATCGAATAATCGGATATACCAGCCTCTTTGAGAAGAACGAGTAATTCTGGCCATATTTCATCATGGCGGCGCTTATACTCCTCTTTTTGGCCGGGGTTTAGGCGCATTTTAAAGGCGAATTTCTCCATCACATCCTCCAGATCTGCCACAAGCGTGGCAAGGCAATCACGCCAATCAGCAAAAGGCCGATGAAAATCGACATAACGATCCCAGGAACGTTCAGCAGACCCAATCCAAACGTAACCAGACCCATTACGAAAGCGGCGATGATAACCCCGGTAATTGTGCCAGATCCGCCCAATATGCTGACCCCGCCCAAAACCACCATGGTCACCACTTCCAGTTCCATTCCCATTCCGATTGAGGGCCGCGTAGAGCCCAAGCGCGAGGTGAGACAGACCGCCGCCAAGCCTGACATCGCGCCGGTCATCAGGAATAGGATAAATTTAACGCGGTTCACGCGAATGCCCGAAAATAGCGCGCCGGTGGCATTGTTCCCAATCGCATAAACCGCGCGGCCAAAATTCGTCCAATGAAGTAGGATCCCATAGATCACCGCCAATAGAGCGAAGAGCACAAATTCAAAACTAATCACCCAGAACACATAGCCCTGTCCAAAAAAGGCAAAATCTGAGGGATAGCCCCGATAGGCTTGATCCCCCAGAACGATGTAGCTGATGCCTCTGAACAGGCTCATGGTTCCGATGGTTACAACGATCGAGGGCAGGCCAAAGCCCGTAACCAAAACCGCGTTAAATGCGCCGCAGGCCACACCGGTAAGAAGGCCGGTTATCACCAATGTCGTGGTCGACACGTCCAGTTGCGCGATTGCGCCCATCGCCGTTGAGGCAAGCGCAATAATTGAGGCGACGCTTAGATCAATTTCGCCAGCAATTATCAACAACGCCATTGCAAAAGCGATCATCGCTTTTTCGGTGAAATTGAATGTCGCATCACTGAGGTTCCAAGCATTTAAAAAATGCGGAGAGGCAAAGGAATTTGCGATGAAAATACCGATAGCAACCGCCAAAAGCAGCGTTTCCCAGCTTTTAATTTGCGTTAGAAACGGGTTTTGCAACCGGTCTGGAATGTCCCGCGCTTGCGTCATCATCCTTGGGCCTCCGCTGATTTAAGGATCACCCGGCCTTTTTTGCGCAGTGCGCGCGTGTTTAGGGCAATCGCAACAATGATGGCTGATCCCGATATTGCCATTTGCCAAAATGGGCTGATGCCAATAACCGGCAGGGCATTTTTGATCACACCAAGGAACAGCGCGCCCAACACGGCGCCGGCGATTGATCCGATCCCTCCGGATATCGCCACCCCTCCAATCACGCAGGCGGCCACCACTTCAAGCTCAAAACCAATCGCAATATCAACATAGGCTACCGAATAGCGCGCCACCCAAAGATAGCCGGCCAATCCAGATAGCGCGCCAGAAAACACAAAGGCCCAGAATTGCGTTTTGCCGACGCTTATTCCTGCGTAAACTGCGGCGTTTGGATTTGATCCCACAGCAAAAAACATACGCCCCAGCGGTGTTCGCGTTAATAAGATTGTGAAAACTATAACCGCGAATATGGCAAACCAGCTCAAACCTGGAAGCCCAAAAATAACCTCGCGCGGCACCGCTTTGAAGGCCGGCGTCATTTCATGCGCATTGACCCATTTCCCATCTGAAATAACAAATATAATGCCCCTGAAAATGGTCATGGTGCCCAATGTCACCACGATTGATGGAATGCTTAATTTCCAAACAAGAAGGCCGTTCAGCGCCCCCAAAAAAGTTCCAATTCCGATTGCAATCAAAATCAAGATGGCAATCGGAAGATCGGGCGCCATGCCATTTGTCATCGCAACGATCATCCCAGAAAGGGCAAGGTTGGCTGCGACCGAGAGATCGATGCATTTTGTTAAGATCACGATCATTTGGCCGATGGCTAAAATAATTAGGGGAGAGGTGTCGTTAAACACCGCCAATAATTTTTTGGGCTCGATAAAGGCGGGAAACCGAGTGGCGATTAAGCCAAGCGCGATTAAAATAGCGACAGACAGGATGGCTTCGCGGGATGAAAATATTGATTTCACTTAAGCCTCCTTTAATCCGGCTGCATATCTGACAAGATTTTCTGGCGTTAGCCCATTGCCCGCCGCTTCCGTTGCAATGCGCCCCTCGCGCATCACAATCACGCGATCCGACATGCCAAGAATTTCGGGAATTTCGGAGCTGACCATGATAACCGCCAAACCCTGCGCCGCCAGTTCCGCCATAAAAGCGTGTACGGCGGCTTTTGAACCGATATCGATGCCTTTCGTGGGCTCATCAAGAATGATAATTTTCGGGGTGGTCGCCAGCCATTTTGCGATCACCACTTTTTGCTGATTGCCTCCCGAAAGTGTCGCCAGCGGAACGTCAAGCGAGGCTGCGCGTAGCTCTAAGCGTTTGGTATATTCTCGCGTTAGTGCAAACTCATTTGCAAGTTGCAAAAAACCATTGCGCGAGGTTCGGTTTAAAGAGGGCAACGTAACATTTTGAAAAATCGGCAGCGGTCTTATGGTGCCCTGTTGTCCCCGGTCCTCGGGCACGTAGACAATTCCGGCCTCTATCGCGTCAGCAGGCGAATGGATCGGGTGGGGTTTCCCATCGATGGTAATTTCGCCTTGCGAAAGTTTGGTAATCCCAAATAGCGCTTGCATAAACTCGGATCTTCCAGCGCCCACTAGGCCATAAAACCCCAAAATTTCTCCTTCGTGAAGCGTGAAGTTGATATTCTCAAATTCGGTGGGATGGGCGCAGCCAGACACCTCTAAAACAGGCTTACCTTTTTGATGCTGGCGCGGTGGAAAAATTTGATCGACAGAGCGGCCCACCATCATTTTGACCAGATCATCTTCGTTCAGATCTGCAATTTTTCCGTCACCCACAAAAGCACCATCGCGAAAAACGGTATAACGATCCGCAATATGAAAGATTTCATCAAATTTATGACTGATGAATAAAATGGCTTTTCCCTGCGTTTTTAGCAGCTCTACCAAATCATAAAGTTCGTTGATTTCCTTATGCGATAGGGCGGCTGTTGGCTCATCCAAAATTACAACTTGCGCTTGGATTGAAAGCGCTCGGGCGATCGCAACAAGATGTTTGGAGGCGATACCCAGATCTCCGAGCCGTGCCTCAGGATTTAACTCGGCGCCAATGCTGCGCAAAATGTTTTGTGCCTCTTGGGTTTGGGCTTTGCGGTCAATAAGGCCCAGCTTGCTGCGTGGCGCATGTCCAAGAAATATATTTTCCGCGACCGAGAGATCGTCAAACAAAACAGTTTCTTGGTGGATCGCTGTGATGCCGACCTGTGAAGCATCCTGTGCGCTGTTAAGCCGAATCGGCGCGCCATTAAATCGGATTTCGCCTTCTTCAGGTTGATAAATCCCAGTAAGAATTTTAACGATTGTTGATTTGCCCGCGCCGTTTTCGCCGACAAGCGCCATCACTTGGCCCGGATAGAGCTGAAGCTGAACATCCGATAACGCTTTCACACCGGGAAAAGATTTGGAGACCCCTGAAAGCGTTAAGATGGCTTGATTTGATGTGAGTTCAGGGCGCATTTTTATATCTTATAGGGCCTGAGGCAGCTGGCGCTGCCCCAAGCAATTCGCCTTAGAATATCGATTTGAATTGATCGATATTTGAGGCGTCATAGGTGAAGGGATCCGACATCGCGGCTTCATTACTCTCATTCAAAACCGCTTCGCCTATTCTGCCCATACCAACCGCTGCGCCTGGTTTTGCATCGGCGCCTTTGGCAATATTGTAGGAGAGCATGGTTGCGGCATAACCCAGATCAATCGGGTTCCAAATCGCGAAGCTTTTGGTTGCGCCTGATGCCACTGCGCCCGCCATTTCGGATGGCAAGCCTAGGCCCGTAACGTTGATTTCCCCGATTTTTCCAGCATCGGTCACCGCTTGTGATGCTGCGAGAATTCCAACCGTGGTTGGCGCGATAATCGCTTTCAGATTTGGGTATGTGGCCATCAGACCTTCGGCCTCACGATAGGATTTATCTGAAAGATCATCGCCATATACTGTGGCAACGAGGTTGACCCCAGCATAATTTGGCAACACCTTCTTGGCTTCTTCGATCCAGATGTTTTGATTGGTGGCCGTTGCGCTGGCAGATAGGATGGCAACATCGCCACCGCCGGGCATGTGATCTGAAGCCAATTTGATGATCGTATTGCCGATCAACGCGTTGCTTGAGGGGTTGAGGTGCATTTGACGCCCCTCTGCGGCAACGCCCGAATCCCAAGAGATCACTGTGATGCCCCGTGACATCGCTTTTTTAAGCGAGGGAACCAGCGCGTCTGGATCATTGGCGGAAATTGCAATGGCATCCACGCCTTGGGCAATCAAACTGTTAATGACTTCGATTTGGCCTTCAGCGGTTGTGTCTGTTGGACCGGTGTAAATAATATCAACGCCGCCCAATTCAGCGGCAGCTTCTTCGGCGCCTTTTGCGGCAGCTTCAAAAAACCCGATACCCAAGGCTTTGACAACCAGAGCGATTTTCATATCCCCGGCTTGAACGGTTGACCCGATCATTGTGGCTGCAACAGCCGCAGTTGTTAGTAAACTTTTAAGAACACGCATGTTTTCCTCCCTTATGTGTGTTGGCGGTCTTTAAGAGGCTTCCCCCTGTGATTTTGCAGCCTCTTTTGAGACCACGTGAAGTGACACGCCTGCGGCCTCAAGCATTGAGGCGGCTTTATCAGGGATGCCATCATCTGTAATAACGGTGTGGATTTGCGTCAGCGGGCACAGCACAAGGCTTGAGCGTTTTGCAAATTTGCTGCTATCGGCCAATACCACCAATTCATCTGCCTGACCGATCAATTTTTGTTCGGCTTGCACCAAAAGTGGATCCGCCTCCATCAACCCAATCGTACCCAACCCATGCGCCCCCATGAACATACGATGCGCGTAAAAATTTCGTGTCACATCATTGTCAAAAGGGGACAAAACGATGTTTTGTTCTCGGTAAAGCGTGCCACCGGATATTGTGACCGTGTTTTTCGAATGCTTCAGCAAATGCTCAGCGATTGGAAAAGAATTTGTAAACACCTGCATCCTGCGTGTGGCCAGCGTATGAACCATTTGGAACGTGGTGGTGCCACCGTTTATGATGATGGATTCGCCATCTGCGCAGAGATTTACAGCAGCGCTGGCAATGGCTTGCTTTTGCGCGACTTGGAACGTTTTGTTGACATCGAAAGGCCGCCCTGCCAGCCCGACAGATTGTGGCGGAGCCAAAGCTTCTGCCCCGCCCCGGATGCGGCGCAGCTTTTTTTCAATGTGTAATGTTGCGATATCTCTGCGGATGGTTGCTTCCGAGGCACCGGTCAGGCTGCACATATCAATCACGGTAACCACAGGGCGGTCTTGAACCGCTGACAATATCACGCGATGGCGTTCTCGTTCATGCATCTTGTACCTCTCGCTTAAAATGCTGGCGTATACAGACCCATTTTGTCAATCATAAAATTTCATATTCAGTCATAAATTATCAAAAATTGCGCATTTTTGATTGTTTAGGATTGACAATCTGCCGCAGTATATGCAGCTTTTTATACAGGATATGGGCTAATTTTTGTTTAAGGAGGGTCCTATGACCATGAACAATGCGCAATTGCAGCTTGAGCATCTTTGGGATGACAAGGTCGCGCTGGACATGACAGAGCCCGAAAAGCTTCTATATCGCTCAAATTTATTGGGGTCTGATAAGCGGATTACCAATTATGGCGGCGGCAATACCAGCGCGAAGGTACTTGAACACGATCCGTTGACCCATGACGCGATCGAGGTGCTCTGGGTCAAGGGGTCAGGTGGAGATGTCGGATCTATCAAAATGGACGGGTTTGCCGCGCTCTATATGGATAAGTTGCGAGCGTTGAAAGCGTTGTATCGCGGCGTTGAGTTCGAAGATGAAATGGTAGCATTCTTGCCTCATTGTACGTTTAACTTGAACGCGCGCGCAGCCTCGATCGATACGCCCTTACACGCCTATGTGCCCAAGAAACATGTCGATCACATGCATCCAGATGCGATTATCGCAATTGCGGCCTCCAAAAATTCAAAAGCGTTAACCGCAGAAATATTTGGGGATGATATCGGGTGGTTGCCGTGGAAAAGGCCCGGATATGAGTTGGGTCTCTGGCTGGAAAATTTCTGTCTAGAAAATCCAAACGCGCGCGGTGTCGTTTTGGAAAGCCATGGTTTGTTCACTTGGGATGATGATGCGAAAACCTGCTATAGTCTGACGTTGGAAATCATCCAAAAGGCCATGGATTGGTTTCAAAGCAAGGCAGATAGCCAGCCTGCCTTTGGGGGCGCCGTGCATGAGAGCTTGCCGCCTATGAAACGGCGCGCTGTGGCCGCCGAGATCATGCCAGCTATCCGAGGCTTGATTTGCGAAAGCCAGCATATGGTGGGCCATTTCAATGACAGTCCAGAAGTGCTTGAATTTGTAAACGCGCAACAGCTGCAAGAGCTGGCGGCGCTTGGAACCTCTTGCCCAGATCATTTTTTGCGCACAAAAATCTGTCCCTTGGTGGTTGATTTTAACCCCAATGCGCAGGACGTGCAGGTAGTAATCAATCGGTTGCCACAAGAGATCGATGATTATCGAAACGCGTACCGAGCCTATTATGCGCGCTGTAAACATGCCGATTCCCCAGCGCTGCGTGACCCCAATCCAATCGTGTATTTGCTGCCGGGGGTGGGCATGATCACCTTTGCCAAAGACAAAGCAACTGCGCGCATATCCGGCGAGTTTTATGTGAATGCGATCAACGTCATGCGCGGGGCGTCTTCTGTCTCGGAATATACCGGTTTGTTGGAACAAGAGGCGTTTGATATTGAATATTGGGCTTTGGAAGAAGCCAAATTGCAACGCATGCCAAAGCCAAAAAGCTTGGCGGGGCGGATTGCGTTGATAACAGGGGCAGCCGGTGGCATCGGGTCTGCAACAGCGCAAAAATATCTGTCCGAAGGGGCTTGTGTGATGTTGGCCGATATTGACGGTGATGGCCTGAGCGCTGCAGCGGACCGATTGAAATCCCAATATGGGCAGGACGTGGTGCGCGCCGTGGTTATGAATGTCACCAGCGAGGCTGAAATAGCCGCAGCGTTTCAAACAACGGTTTTAGAATTCGGAGGCTTGGATATTGTTGTCTCAAACGCGGGCATTGCGTCTTCGGCTCCGATCGAGGAGACAACGCTTGAGTTATGGAATAAAAACTTTGATATTTTATCGACAGGGTATTTTCTTGTCAGTCGGGCAGCCTTTATCACGATGCGTGCGCAATCCTTGGGCGGCGCGGTGGTTTTTGTGGCCTCCAAAAACGGATTGGCGGCCAGCCCGAATGCAAGCGCTTATTGCACTGCAAAGGCAGCAGAACTTCATTTGGCCCGTTGCTTGGCCCTAGAGGGAGCCGATCTTGGTATCCGCGTGAATGTGGTTAACCCTGATGCCGTGTTAAAAGGATCAAAAATATGGGAAGGAGACTGGCTCGAACAGCGCGCCTTAACTTATAAAACGGATAAGGATGGTCTGGAAGAAATGTACAGAAACAGATCTTTGCTGAAGAAATCAGTGCTGCCTGAAGATATTGCCGA
>MDTG01384788.1_pt1 | contig 10287 bp, 10 predicted proteins | sample 811421 | NCBI WGS metagenome assembly MDTG01 (sample SAMN05326645, study PRJNA326480) | marine metagenome | isolation source: seawater | place: Pacific Ocean: South East | collected 2011
AATTCTATTCAAGGAGACAAGAAATTAATTGAAATCTACCAAAAATTTGGTGTTCAAACACTTTTTGCCAATGACACTATAAATTTAAAAAAAGATAAAGATTTCATATTGCCTGAAAAACTAATATTTGAATTAAATGACCACCCTGATTTAGCTCAAACTATTTCAGTTACCTGTTTCGGACTTGGTGTTGCCTGTGACTTATATGGCCTAAAAACATTAAAGATAAAAGAAACCGATAGGTTAATAGCACTTAAAAATGAATTAGAAAAATTAGGGGCTAAAGTCGATATAACTAACCAAAGTTTACATTTAAAAAAAAGAACAAAATTTAATCCATACGTAATAATCGATACTTATGAGGATCACAGAATGGCAATGGCATTTACTCCTTTAGCTCTTTTAAAACCAATTATAATTAACAATCCCAAGGTGATATCAAAGTCTTTTCCTTCTTTCTGGAAGACTTTATCTAAATTATGTTTTGAAATATCAGAGTATTAAGTTAATTATATACGATTTAACTTGACTTTGCCAGTATCATGAGTGTATATTTGCACTTCTAAAATTTAAGTATGAAATTATCCCATTTTCAATTTGATCTTCCAGAAAAATTATTAGCTCAATACCCCTCAGATCACAGAGATGAATCAAGGTTAATGGTTTTGAATAAAAAGACTCAGACTATTGAACATAAATCTTTCAAGGATGTTGCAAGTTATTTTGATGAAGGCGATGCCTTTGTTTTTAATAACACTAAAGTTTTTCCAGCAAGATTAATGGGAAATAAAGAGAAAACAGGAGCGAGAATAGAAGTTTTTCTTCTAAGGGAATTAAATGATGAACAAAGATTATGGGATGTTTTGGTTGACCCTGCTAGAAAAATAAGAATTGGAAATAAGCTTTATTTTGGAGATGATGATAGTTTAGTTGCTGAGGTTATTGATAACACTACATCCAGAGGAAGAACATTGAGATTTCTTTACGATGGATCTTATGATGAATTTCGCAAAGCTCTTTTTGAATTAGGCCAAACTCCATTACCAAAATATATTGATAGGGAAGAAGAAGATTTTGACCAGGAAAGATATCAAACTATATATGCAAAACACGAAGGTGCAGTAGCTGCTCCAACTGCTGGAATGCATTTTTCTAAACATCTTTTAAAAAGACTTGAAATTAAAGGAATTAATATAGCTGAAATAACCTTACATATTGGATTGGGAACTTTTAACCCTGTTGAGGTCGAAGATCTTTCAAAGCACAAAATGGATTCCGAGGAACTTTTCATTAACCAAAACGCATGTGATATTGTTAATAATGCAAAGGCAAATAAAAAAAGAATTTGTGCTGTCGGAACTACATCTATGCGAGCCTTAGAGTCTTCAGTATCATCTTTTAAAACCTTAAATCCTTATACAGGTTGGACACATAAGTTTATTTTTCCACCTTATAAGTTTAGTTTAGCGGACTCTATGATTACCAATTTTCATACACCAAAGTCTACTCTTCTTATGATGGCTGCTGCTTTTGGTGGCCATGATTTTGTCAAAGAAGCTTATCAAGTTGCCATAAAAGAAAAATATAATTTTAATTCTTATGGTGATGCAATGTTAATTATATAGAAAATAAATATGAAAAAAGACATACGTTCTTTAAGCCTTAAAGATTTATGTTCTTTTTTTGAATCTAATAATTATCCCTCCTTTAGAGGAAAACAAGTCTATAATTGGCTTTGGAATAAAACTTGTTTTTCGTTCGATGAAATGACGAACATTTCATTGCAGTTAAGAAATTTATTGAAAAATAAGTTCGTTATTAACCATATCAAAATAGATGATATTCAAAAAAGTAATGATGGCACAATTAAAAATGCTGTAAAATTATTTGACAATCTTTTGGTTGAGTCTGTGTTAATCCCTGTTAAAAACAGAACAACAGCATGTATTTCTAGTCAGGTAGGTTGTAGTTTAGATTGTAAATTTTGTGCTACCTCAGGTTTAAAAAGAATGCGAAACTTAAATCCTGACGAAATCTTTGATCAAGCTTCAACAATAAATCTTCAAAGCAAGCTTTATTATGATAGACCGATATCTAATATAGTATTTATGGGTATGGGTGAACCTTTATTAAACTACAAGAATTTAATTTTAGGAATAGAAAAAATTACTAGTAAAGATGGTCTCGGTATGTCTCCCAAGCGAATAACAGTATCAACATCTGGAATTACAAAATTAATTATTAAAATGGCTGATGATAATGTTAAATTTAATTTAGCTATTTCATTACATTCTGCCATTGAAGAAATACGTAATAAAATAATGCCTTTTTCTAAAAGGTTTCCTTTAAATGAATTATTAGATGCTGTAAAATATTGGAATAAAAAAACTCGTAAAATTGTAACATATGAATATATAGTTTGGAAAGATATAAATGACGACAAGAAAGATATAAATGCATTAGTTGAGTATTGTAAATCTTCTCCTTGTAAGGTTAATTTAATTCAATATAATAAGACAGATAATCCTTTTTATGTTGCAGCTGATGATAAAATAATTGATAATTATATACACGAACTGGAAAAAAATAGAATCCCTGTAACAATAAGAAAATCAAGAGGAAAAGATATTGATGCTGCATGTGGGCAACTTGCTAATAAACTTATAAATTAATCATTTGGCTTGAATTTTATGAAAGAAATTGAAAGAATCAAATTTCCAATTAAAAGTGAAATTGAACTTTTTGAATCAAAGTTTCAAAAGTCAATGAATTCAAATGTTCCTTTGTTAAATAGAATTACTCATTATGTTGTAAATAGAAAAGGAAAGCAAATGAGACCAATGTTTGTTTTTTTAACTGCTAAAATGCTTAACGATGGAAAAATTAATGATAAAGTTTATAGAGCTGCCTCAGTTATTGAGTTAATTCATACCGCTACTTTAGTTCATGATGACGTAGTTGACTCAAGTAATATGAGAAGAGGTTTCTTTTCATTAAATGCTTTATGGAAAAACAAAATAGCAGTTTTAGTTGGAGATTTTTTATTATCAAAGGGAATGCTTTTATGTATAGATAACAATGATTTTGACCTTCTGAAATTGATTTCAAAATCCGTTAAAGACATGAGTCAAGGGGAACTTTTACAAATTGAAAAAGCTAGAAGATTAAATATAGATGAAGATACATATTTTGAAATAGTAAGAAAAAAAACTGCTTCTTTAATTTCTTCATGCTGTGCTTTGGGAGCATCAGCATCCAATGTTTCCGAAGACAAAGTAGTTCAATTTGCAAATTTTGGCGAAAAAATAGGTGTTGCATTTCAATTAAAAGATGATTTGTTTGATTATGGTAATAAAAAAATTGGAAAGCCGACAGGAATTGATCTAAAAGAAAAAAAACTAACACTTCCAATAATATACACGTTAAATAACTCATCTAAATCTAAAAAGAGATGGCTTATTAATTGTATTAAAAATCACAATGATGACAAAAAAGTAGTTCAGGAAGTAATAAAATATGTTAAAGAATCAGGTGGAATTGAATATACCATTTCAAAACTAAAATTATTTCAAAAAGAATCTCTTGACCTCCTAAACGAATATCCAGAAAATCAATATAAAAAAAGTTTAATTAAACTGGTGAATTATGTAATTGAAAGAGAATATTAATATCTTATAATAATTCATTTTAAAACATTTTTTTTATTTAAATTCAATAACAAATTAAAATTAATAATTTGATTTCTAAAAACACTATAGATAAAGTTTTTGAACAATCGCGTGTAGAGGAGGTAATCGGAGATTTTGTTCAATTAAAAAAAGCAGGATCAAATTACAAAGCATTAAGTCCTTTTTCAAATGAAAAGACTCCAAGTTTTGTAGTTTCGCCAGTTAAACAAATTTGGAAAGATTTTAGCAGTGGAAAAGGAGGTAATGCTGTTGCTTTTTTGATGGAGCATGAGCATTTTACTTACCCTGAAGCAATAAAGTATTTAGCAAGAAAATATAATATAGAAATTGAAGAAATTCAATTAAATAATCAAGATAAAGAAAGAGCAAGTGAAAGAGAAAGCTTATTTATTGTCTCAGAATTTGCTAAAGATTTTTTTAAAAAAAACCTTAATGAGTCTCAGGAAGGTAGATCTGTAGGTCTTTCTTATTTTCAAGAAAGAGGTTTCTCTTCAAATACTATTGATAGTTTTGATTTAGGTTTCTCAAACAAAGAAATTAACTTTTTTTCAAAAAATGCCTTAAAAAAAGGCTATGACAAAATTTTTTTAGAAAAAACTGGGCTTTCAATTTTCAACGATAATAAAATCATAGATAGATTTAGAGGGAGGGTTATTTTTCCAATTCATAGCATGTCAGGTAGGGTATTGGGTTTTGGAGCGAGAATCTTGAATAATGAAATTAAGACAGCAAAGTACTTAAATTCACCAGAAAGCTTAATATACAACAAGAGTAAAGTTTTATATGGAATTTATTATGCAAAACAAGAAATAGCAAAACTTGATAATTGCTATATTGTGGAAGGATACACAGATGTTATTCAACTTCATCAAAAAGGGATTAAAAATGTTGTATCGTCCTCCGGAACTTCATTGACAAATGATCAAATTACATTAATTAGAAGATTAAGTTCAAATATAACTATGTTGTATGATAGCGATAAAGCTGGAGCAAACGCCACTTTAAGAGGAGTGGATATGATTTTATCGGCAGGTATGAATGTAAGTATTTGTACTTTTCCAGAGGGAGAGGATCCAGATAGTTTTAGTCAAGAGCGCAGTTTTGATGAAATTAAAGATTTTTTGGTTCAAAACTCTAAAGATTTTATTCAATTTAAGGCTTCATTTCTTTCAAATCAAAGTATTCAAGACCCTATTTTAAAAGCTAAAACAATTAATGAAATTGTTACTAGTATTTCAATAATTCCTGATAGAATTAAACAGGAATTATATGTAAAGCATTGTTCAAAAATAATGAACGTTTCTGAAGATGTACTGTTTAATTCTTTAGCTCAGCAAAATAAAAGTGAGGTTTCATACTTTTCAAAAAAAAATATTACTAAAATTCAAAAAACTCCAAAAAATATTAAAGTTGATGTGTTATTTGAATTGGAGAAAAAAATTATTGAAATTCTATTGTTATATGGAAATCAAACAGAAAAATTTGAAGAAGTTATTTTAAAAAAAGATAAAAATGGTGAAGTTTTAATGGAGCCTTCCACTGTTGAATCATTGGTTTATGAAAAAATATTTTTGGATTTACAGGAAGATGAAGTTGAATTTACAAATGAATCTTTTAAAATTTTATATAAAAAAATATTAAGTGAACTTCAGAAAAATGGTGAATTAGTCTTGGATGTTTTTTTAAACAGTTTAGATGCTGAATTATCAAATCATGTAACTTCAATTTTAATGAATGAGGATAGATATCAGCTTCATGATTGGCTTAGAAAAGACATTGTAGTAAAAGACAAAAAAAAGTTGATTTCCCAATTAGTTTCTGAAACAATTCTTAGTCTAAGGACTTATTTAATTAATGCAAAAGTTAAAGAGTTACAGTATGAAACACAAAATAATTCTGAAAATAATAACGAAATATTGGAAGAAATTACAGATTACCATAAATTAAAATCATTGTTGTCCAAAAAGCTAAATAGAGTTCTATAGATCACCTTAATTCATCTGGAACTAAATATATTGGAATAGGATTCATTTTATGATAATTCTGTTTGTTAAATTTATTAAGTATTTCAAAAACTTCTTTTTTTCTACCATCAAATTCGAATGACTTTTTACCATAATCCTTTTCTTTCATTGCCCATTCTAACTCTTTGTATGTTGCTCCAATCTGATCTTCATCTGTTCTGTCATCGTCCCAAAGTCCATCAGTTGGTTTAGCAACAATTATATCATTTATTATATTTAGTTCTTTAGCTATTTCAAAAACTTCAGATTTATATAAGTCAGCAATGGGACTTATGTCTACTCCACCATCACCATATTTAGTGTAAAAACCAATCCCAAAATCTTCTACTTTGTTTCCAGTTCCAGCTACTAAACTATTTTGAATACCAGCAAAATAATATAATGTGGCCATTCTTAATCTTGATCTTGAATTAGCTAATGATAAAAGATTGTTTTTATTAGAACTAATTTGAACTGAATCTTTAAAAGAAGAAAAAGTTTTACTTAAATCAATTGATTTTAAAAATACGTTTTTGTGTTTATTTTTTAGCCATTCTATATGATTTACAGCTCTATTGTGTTCATCTTTACTTTGTAATATTGGCAAGTCTAGACACCAAACAGGTAGTCCCGTTTTTGCACAAAGAGTTGATGTTACTGCAGAGTCAACACCACCGGAAACCCCAATAACAAAACCATTCGAATTAGATTTTAAAGAATAGCTTTTCAACCATTCTGTTATGTTTTCAATAATTTTTTTTGAATTCATTTAAAAATTTTTAATGTAATTGAAATTATTGAGTTAGTTTATGTTAAGTTTGATTGTGCATTATTTAGTTTTGTAAAATTAATAGTTTTATGATTGATTATAAAATTTCGAGAGTAATTTTGTGTGTTTTTTTAATAAATTTTTTCGGATGCGAATCCAATATAAAAAATGAGGATTTAAACATTCATCGTTTTGAAAATGAGTTTTACAACTCTAGTGAAGAAGAACTTTATTTATTAATTAATAAATATCCATATTTATTTCCAAAGGAATTTCCTATTGAAACATGGAAATCGTTTTTAAAGGACTCAACTAAACTTAATATATTTCATGAAACATCCAAAGTTTTTAATGACTTTAAAATTATTTCTAAAGAAATATCGGAATTGTTTACAAATTTCAAAGAAATTTCTCCCCAATTTATTAATCCTAAAATAATCACATTAACTTCTCAATCAGATTATGAAAACCGCATTATATATGCAGATTCTTTATTATTGATTTCACTAGATTCATATTTAGGCAAGAATTTTTATCCAGATTTACCTGAATATATTTCGTCCAACATGACAAAAGAATATATTTCTAATGATATTTCAGAAGAAATCTCTAAACAATTTATTAAAAAGTCAAATGATAGAACATTACTCAGTGAAATTATATATCATGGAAAAATCTTATATCTAAATAGGCAATTAACCCCTTTCAATAAAGAGTATTTAATTTTTCATTCTAGTTTTGATAAAATTAAATGGGCAGAAGAAAATGAATTTAATATTTGGAGTTTTTTCATTGAAAATGATTTTTTGTTTAGTACAAGAAATGACTTAAAATCTAGATTTATTTCATTTTCCCCTTTCTCAAAATTTAATCTTGATATTGATAAAAAATCACCAGGTAGTATCGGAAAGTGGTTGGGATATAAAATTGTAAATTCATTTATGAAAAACAACAATGTTGACATAAATGATCTTTTAAATAAAGATTATTATCAGATTTACATTAATTCAAAGTATAAACCAAAGAAATAATGAAAAAAACTCGTATATCATTTGACGTAGAATTAGATAAAAATAATGTGCCAGAAAAAATTGTGTGGACTGCTCCCGACGGTGGTGTTTCTAATGAAAAATCTAAAGCTGTATTTTTATCAGTTTGGGACGATAAAAAGCAAGAGACACTTAAAATTGATTTGTGGACAAAGGACATGCCTTTGGATCATATGAATGTTTTTTTTCATCAAACCTTAGTCAGTATGAATGAGACTTTTTTAAGGGCGACTCAAAATCAAAAAATGAGTGATTCATTTAAACAGTTTTGTGAATATTTTGCTGAAAATTTAAAACTACAATCACCTCGAAAATTATAAATCAGAACTAATTAATTTTAAAATTTTATTTCTTCCTTTTTTTGTTTTTGAAGAACTAACAATAAATTCAGGGTAAATATTAGTTTCTTTAAAAGCGTTTTGGATATAGTTTTCAGCTTTATTTTCTTTTTGAGTCACTTTTAATTTATCTTCTTTTGTAAAAATTATTTTAAACTGTATATTTTTTTTTTTAAGCCAGCTCATAAATTCTATATCAATTTGCTGAGGTTCAAGTCTAAGGTCGATTAATAAAAAGGTCATTGTTATTTTATTTCTATTTGTGAAATAATCTACTATAATGTTTTCAATTTTTTTTTTTTTCTTTTTAGAAATTTTAGCATAACCATATCCTGGAAGATCAACTAAATACCAATTATTATTTATAAAAAAATGATTTATTAATAAAGTTTTCCCTGGGTTTCCTGAAATTTTAGCTAGCTTTTTGTTTTGTGTGAGCATATTTATAAGAGAAGATTTTCCCACATTAGACCTTCCAATAAATGCAAATTCGGAAATATTGTTGTCGGGGCAGTTAACAGATTTTGAGCTACTTTTAATAAAACTGCTAGTTTTAATGATCATGGCTAAATTTTTTTTTCAGCAAACCATTTTTTTACTAATTCATTAAACTTATCGGGATGTTCCATCATTGGTGCGTGTCCACATTTTTTTATCCAATATAATTTTGAATCTGGAAGTAGTTTATTGAACTCTTTTGCAACTCCTGTTGGTGTGACCTTGTCATTTTCCCCCCAAATTAATGCAACCGGTATTTTAATATTTGGAAGATCTTTTGCCATGTTATGTCGTATTGCACTTTTTGCCATAGCCAAAATTTTAATTACTTTTTTTCTGTCATTTACTGATTCAAAAACTTCATCAACTACTTCTTTGGTGGCTATTTTAGGTGAATAAAAAACATCTTCTGTTTTTTTTTTGATAAAATTATAATCTCCTCTTTTGGGGTAGGTGTCACCCATCGCATTTTCATATAAACCTGAACTTCCAGTCAATACTAAAGCTCTAGTTTGTTCGGGGAAAAGTTTTGCATGTAAAAGGCCTACATGTCCACCTAAAGAATTCCCCACTAAAATAACTTTTTCTAGTTTTAAAAATTTTATGAAGTTATTTATGAATTTTGCAAAATACTTTACGTTTGTATCGAAAAGTGAAGCTGTATATATAGGTAGCTCTGGCATAAAAATTTTATACCCTAACTGTGGAAAATGGTTGATAAATCCCTCAAAATTTCCTAGACCACCCATTAATCCGTGTAGTATTATAATAGGATCTCCTTCTCCACTAGTTAAGTATTTGAATTCACCCTTTTCAATATGTTTTTTATCAATCATATGAAAAATTTATACCCGATGACAAATATAACTAATTAGTATTTATAAGATAATATCAGTTATTAATAATTTTTTTTGGTACTTAAATAATTGATTTTGAGTTATTTAAATTTTTTTTTTCTTCTCACTATAAATTTATTAACAAAGTGGGTAAAAGTGGGTAAAAGTGGTAAAATTTCAATATATTTGAGTATATACTCAATAATAATCAGTGATTAGTTTAATTGGAACATACGAATGTAAAGCAGATGTTAAAGGGCGTCTGTTATTGCCCATTGCCCTAAAGAGACAATTGGGTAATCAAATCAACGAAAGTTTTATTTTAAAAAGATCTGTTTTTCAACCCTGTTTAGAATTACATCCATATGGTGAGTGGAAATTAACAATGGATAAAGTCAATAAGCTAAATAGATTTTTGAAAAAAAATAATGATTTCATTAGAATGTATACAGCAGGTGTAAGAGTTATTGATTTAGACAATAGTGGAAGAATTTTAATTCCAAAGGATTTGTTAAAATCACATTTTTCTAAGAATAATCTTGTCTTAACGACTGCAATAAACATGATAGAAATATGGGACAAAGATATTTATGAAAAAGTTATAAATGATTCAGAAATCGATTTTGCTGATTTATCTGAAAATGTAATGGGAAATCAACAAGATGATGTATCATAACCCTGTAATGATTAAAGAGACAATTGATTGCCTTGAGTTAAAGGAAGATGGAATTTATGTTGATTTAACTTTTGGAGGAGGTGGTCATTCTAAAGAAATATTAAATTTTTTGAGTGATAAAGGTAAGTTAGTAGCTTTTGATCAAGACACAGATGCAATTGAAAATAAAATTTTAGATGATAGATTTTTATTAATTAATCAGAATTTTAAATTTTTAAAACAAAATTTAAATTATCACGGTTATCCAGTGGTAGACGGAATACTAGCAGATTTAGGAGTTTCGTCTTACCAATTTGATAAGCCAGAAAGAGGCTTTTCGATTAGGCATGAGTCTAAGTTAGATATGCGAATGAATAAAAATGGAGAATTAACAGCTTCAGATATATTAAATAATTATTCTGAATCTGAGTTATCAAAAATATTTTATGA
>MDTG01058946.1_pt1 | contig 10286 bp, 9 predicted proteins | sample 811421 | NCBI WGS metagenome assembly MDTG01 (sample SAMN05326645, study PRJNA326480) | marine metagenome | isolation source: seawater | place: Pacific Ocean: South East | collected 2011
GAATCACGTCTTGCTGAATTAATTGGTGAACCAGCACGCCGTCTTCATACTGCCCGCTCGCGTAACGATCAGGTGGCAACAGATTTCAAATTATGGGTGCGCGATGCAATAGATGCGATTGACCACGCGCTGGCAGACATGCAAATTGCGCTGATCGACAAAGCCTCTAGCCATGCAGATATGGTCATGCCTGGATTTACCCATTTGCAAACCGCACAACCCGTTACATTTGGATTTCATCTCATGGCCTATGTTGAAATGCTCGGACGAGACCGAGGCCGTTTTGCGAATGCCCGCACCCGTTTAAATGAGAGCCCGCTTGGTGCGGCCGCCCTTTGTGGCACCTCATTTCCAACCGACCGACACATGATCGCAGCTTCACTCGGCTTTGACCGGCCAGCAGCAAACGCCATGGACGCGGTATCGGATCGCGATTTTGCGCTCGAATTTTTGGCTGCCGCCGCCATATGTGCGGTTCATCTGTCTCGTTTTGCCGAAGAGCTCGTGATATGGTCGTCAGACCGATTTGGGTTTATTACCCTGTCTGATGCCTTTACCACCGGGTCATCAATTATGCCCCAAAAACGCAACCCAGATGCCGCCGAACTAGTCCGTGCCAAGCCCGGCCGCATTATTGGTGCATTAAATGGCTTATTGATTGTTTTAAAGGGCCTGCCTCTTGCCTATGCAAAGGATATGCAAGAGGACAAAGAGGGCGTTTTTGACGCTGCGGACTCGCTTGCCATTGCCATCGCCGCCGCCACCGGCATGATCCGCGATCTAACAGCCAAACCAGATGCAATGCTGGCGGCGTTGCAAAAAGGCTTTCCAACAGCCACCGATCTTGCCGATTATATGGTGCGCGAACTCGGCATGCCATTTCGCGAGGCGCATCATGCCAGCGGCGCGATTGTTGCCACCGCCGCTGCAAAAGGCGTCGATATCGAAGCTCTGAGTCTCACCGAATTGCAAGCCATAGAACCGCGTATCAAACCAGATATTATTGGACAGCTCTCGCTAGCACACGCGGTGGCCACCCGCACTAGTTTTGGTGGCACCGCACCAGATGAAGTGCGCGCCCGAATCGCGGATGCCAAACAACGTTTTGGGCTGGCATAATGATTTATGCACCCCGCAAACACCAGCTTTGCCATCGGCTTTAAAGGAGATTTTACGATGCAACGCAAATTGGTTATGGTCAGTCTATGTGCCTTGCTTGTGATCGCCGGATTAAGCAGTTGCGGCAAACGCGGCGATCCTTATCGACCGTCTGAAATTCTCACCGAGCAGACCAACAGCTAGCCGAACCCGACCAATCCCATCAGTCCCGCATTATTGGCATAAAGGATCTTTGACATGTCTGCATTCTACCGCGATGCCCACAACCACTTGACCATTGAAGGCTTGCCACTTGAGGGACTGATGGCAGAGTTTGGTAGCCCGCTATATGTCTATTCGGGTAATGGGCTAGAACGTGCCCTTACCGCTTTTCAAGCCGCCGTCGCCCCGGTTGCCGGCAAAGTGCATTTTGCGCTTAAAGCCAATTCTGCGCTTGGTGTGATTGCGGTTTTGGCACGGTGTGGGGCAGGTGCTGATATTGTTTCAGCTGGTGAATTGGCGCGGGCATTGGCCGCTGGTATTGCGGCAAAAGATGCGGTGTTTTCCGGCGTTGGGAAAAGCGCTGCAGATATCCGCGCGGCACTGGCCGTTGGCATCGGTCAAATCAACGCCGAGTCAGCTGAAGAGGTGGCACAAATCAGCGCTGTCGCTGCGGCAATGGGAGTTGTCGCACCGGTAGCATTACGGGTAAACGTGGATGTTGATGCAGGCACTCATGCAAAAATTTCAACTGGCCAGCGCAGCACAAAATTTGGCATTTCAACCAACCAAAGCGAGGCCGCTGGCCTTTATGCCAGCATTGATGCCAACCCACATATCAAACCGATGGGACTAGCTGTTCATATCGGCTCACAAATTTGTGATTTGGCTCCATTTGAGCTGGCATATTCGGCGCTTCTTGATGTCGCCAATGAATTGCGTGCCAGCGGGCTAAATGTTCCTTGTCTTGATCTGGGCGGCGGCGTTGGGATCGACTACCAGTGGGCAAGCGACACAGATTTCAGCGCATATGGGGCGCTGGTGACGCGACTTTTCAAAGATACTGGCTTTGCACTTGGTTTTGAGCCGGGACGAGCCATTGCGGCAAATAACGGCGCGCTGTTGACCGAAGTCATCTATGTCAAACAAGGCGATAACAAAAGATTTGTGATTGTCGATGCGGCGATGAACGACTTGATCCGACCAACACTTTATGACGCCTATCACCCTATTGTAACGCTTGCCTCACCGCAAAACACAATCGGCAAGGCTGATATTGTCGGGCCAGTCTGTGAAACAGGTGATTATCTGGGACTCGACCGCGATATGCCGGCACTTGCTGCCGGTGATAAGCTGGCGATCTTATCGGCTGGTGCCTATGGCGCAGTGATGGCCTCCACCTATAATACCCGTCCACCAGCTGGCGAAGTCTTGGTACACGACGGCAAGGCGCATTTGTTACGTCCGGCCCGGTCACTTGATAGCCTGCTGGCCGACGAGTCTATCCCAGTTTTTGAATAAACCCTTTTGGCAATACTCCTTAGCGATATACCCGATTGGCAAGCAGCGTCACCGTGACTTGAGCCTCATGTCCAGCTGGAACAGAAAGCTGCACAAAAAACCGGCTTTCAGATTGGGGTTCAATAAAATCATCATCTGGACGGATCACCGTTTCCTGCATAATTGCGCCATCCGCACCGCGCACTGTTACCCGCAAATCAGACGCATGCGCCCGCCACATTCCAATGTTACGCAAGCCGCCGGATAACCGCATTGTATCGCCGACATAGCTAGCATTCAGCCCCGCCACCTTAAGCTGGGCCACCGCCGGGCGTATCGACAGGCCAATGCCATCAAACCCATTGATCAAAAACGGTAGATAGGCCGTAATCATACCCCGGTTTATGATGACACCGCTAGCAAGGCTGGTAGCAAGCAACGCGACAAGAAATGGCTTCCATAAATGTCGCAGCCAATCACGACCCACTGTTAGCGGGGTAACAGCACTCTGAGGTGGTCCGGCAATCCCACCATCTGTCGATTTTACAACAAGCGGACTCGCAGACGGTGATATCGGCGATTCGATCCAGATATGACGGCAGATTGAACATCGCACAGTCTGGCCGTACTGCATAGTCAAATCGGCATCGACCCGAAAAACGGTCTTACAATGCGGGCAGGTCAAAAGCATGCAAACACCCTGGTAAATTACTATGGTCTAGTGGAATTTACCCTGAGCAACGTATGATGCCAAATATCATTGTCGCTCGTGTCTAGTAATGGGTATACCTGCTTGGTAAACTGTGTCTGATGGCGGTAATAGCCGCTGCTAGAGAGCGCAAAAACAAATGGCACAAAACATGAAAGACAAGGCCAAAGCCCAGATTCAAAAGGCCAAAATTATTTTAATTGGCTGCTGTGTGCTGGGAGCGATCTTTATATCTGGCTTGCAATATTTCGTATTGAATTTACCAAGTTATGTGGCACCTCCCACCCGTCATAGCGATGGCATTGTGGTGATCACTGGCGGCCAGCAACGGCTTGATGCCGGCTTGACGCTATTGGCCACTGGCACCGCGTCAAAATTATTAATATCGGGGGTTGGCAACGGTCTGAGCAAAGTGATCCTGGCCAATGATTTACAACTGGATCAGACCCAGCGTGATTTACTAGTATGTTGTGCTGAACTTGAATTTGCGGCGCGTGATACGCGTGGCAATGCGCGGGCCGCGCGTCAGTGGGCCGAAACCAACAAACTTCAATCGCTGTATCTGGTCACGAGCAATTATCATATGCCGCGTGCCAAATTGGCGTTTGAACATGAAATGCCTCATATCGATCTGCACTATTGGCCGGTAAGCCCAAATGATTTACACATTGATCATTGGTGGACAGACCCTGGGCTGGTCCGGCTTCTGGCCCGCGAATATGCAAAATTTCTCGCGGAATTTATACGACTTTAAAAGTGAGCAGGGCGATCAATCTTGACCGGCATCAATGATCGAGCGCCGGATTTCACGTGTGCGCGAAAATAAATCTTCCAGCTTGTCACCCTCTTGCCAGCGGATTGCACGTTGCAAATAGGATAGATCTTCAGAAAAGCGCTGTAACATTTCTAGCACCGCTTCGTCATTATTCAAAAACACATCGCGCCACATCACTGGGTCTGAGGCGGCAATGCGAGTGAAGTCCCGAAATCCTGATGCAGAAAACCGAATCACGTCATTTTTCAATTGCTGTTCCAAATCAACCGCCGTGCCAACAATGGTATAAGCGATCAAGTGTGGCAAGTGCGAGGTCAAGGCTAGCACTTTGTCATGATAATCCGGTTCCATCCGCTCAACAACTGACCCCAGCCCAGTTATAAATGACTCAAATTGCGATACTGCTGATTCCGGCGCGTTTAATGGCAGCACAATCCAATAGCGGCCATCAAACAAATGAGCAATGCCAGCCTGCGGCCCAGAGTGTTCGGTACCCGCGAGCGGATGCGATGGCAACCAGATGATTGCGTCATTAAGATACGGAGCCACATCACGCAATACCGACCGTTTTGTTGACCCCGTATCAGTTAACACCGCCCCAGGTTTCATGTGTGGTACAATATTCTTGGCAACCGCCCCCACGACACCAACGGGCACAGCCATAATCACCAGATCAGCGTTAGCAACCGCTACCGCGGCTGTTTCTGCTACCTCATCGACAAGCTGCAATGCGACGACATCTGTCATAGCCGCAGGATCAGCATCATACCCAGCCATCACAGTGACAAGACCTGCACGACGACAAGCACGGGCAATCGATGCCCCGATCAAACCCATCCCAATAATTGCAATTTTTCTATAAATTACAGCCATAACATCACTTACCTGTCACTTCGATAAAGCATTAGCGAGCATAAATGCCTAGTAACCGTGCCGTCGGACCGCATGCAACTGGCACATCGTCATGAAAATACCCGTCAATAGCCATAATGGTAAAACTGTCATCTGCCTGCGGCACAGCAAAAAGGCTTATGTCATTTCCGGATTCGTCTGGCAAGTAGTCAGCCAAAATATAAGCTGGCGTCACTGTTTTAATGGGAAATAGTGGGGTGCGCGCAATGATATAGATTTTTGAAGTGGCGCAAATAGCATGTGCCAGCGAGCTGACATCTTTTGTTACTGGAACAAGTCCATAACGACAAGTGGCCGAATCAAGCAAAGCCAACACCGAACCAAAATCATCACAATACCGCGCTATTAGCGCACCCCCCATATGCCAGATCGCCGCCGGCAATGCGTCCTGATGAACGGCGAACTCTAAGTCCTTATTTTGTCTAGTAAGGCTAGCCGCCATAATTTGCCGCCAAATCCCCAGCAACAAGGCGGGGGTCATATCGCTATCCATAGCGACCAAACGACGAACCAGTGCCGCCTCGCGGCCCGGTCTGAACGCGGGTTCCGCATTTTTTGCCAAAACCACCTCGTCTGACAAGGTCATACGATGTTTAATCAGTTGCAGAATTTCAGCATCTATTTGATCGATGGCGTCACGTAACTTATGCAACTTGTCACTCATTCACACTCATCCTTTAGGCAGGCATTTTACGACGATGCCAATACAGGTGCGGTACCAGCACTGCGGCGGCGCAGCTTACTGGTGTTTCCAGCCGCCGCATAGAGCTTTTTCTCTGCCTCCACCAACAATACCCCGCCCAATGCTGGCCACCAGCGCTGGCCAAGCCTCTCAATCGTTGCCGCAAAACGCATCATCACCCCGTTATGTAATGGCGGCAAACAAACGGTTCGATAGGTGCGCTTTGGCACAAACCCGTGGCTCTCAAGAAGCTGGCAAAGCTGGCGACTGGAATAGGGGCGGCCATGCCCAAAAGGTATATGTTCGAGACGGGCCCACAGTCCCCGCCGATTTGGCACCACCACCAATAATCTACCTGCACCATCTAGCACCCGCCAGCACTCATCAAGAAGCCGTCCAGGTTCCGCATTAAATTCAAGCGCATGTGCCAGCAGAAGCCGGTCAACATAAACATCCGGCAGGGGCAGGGCATGGCTGTCAACAAGGCCACTACGACCAGGCCCAGATTCTGGCCAAGCTATCACCCCGGATCTTGCTAGCATCAACGATAACAGATTTTCCGGTATTTCATAATAGCGGGACGCGGGGGGCAGCCAGCCAATGCCGTACCCTACCATTACATTGCAACTGCTGGCATCTAGTTGCCAAAAACGGGTCATGAGGGGGTGCATTTGGCCTGCCACATGCTGGCCAAGTGGGGTTTTATAGAAGTCTCGCAATGCAATCACATCATCATACATATAGCGGTTTGCCTCTAATTCCGGCTATTATGTCAATATGTAGATGATAGCGCAGCCTTCTGCAAAAATGAATTAGAGATCAGCCCAGATTTAATGTGGCAAATTACTCAACTCATAGGCGATCTGCTGACAGTCATCATAGGCCTCGGGTTTGGCAGTGCGCACTCTCACAGACGAAACCTCTGGTAGCGCTAGCAAGGCGTCAAAAATGCGCCGTGCCAAAGTTTCTTGAAGATCGTAATGCATCTCCCCGACCAGATTGTGAATAGTATCGCGAATCACGTCATAATCAATTGTCGTGTCGACCGAATCAGTTTGTGGCTCGGTGCCCTCACGTAACAATAATTCAGCATCAATCAAAACCGTTTGTTCGGCTTGTCGTTCGTTGTCGTAAATACCAATCGATGCCCGACATCTCAGCCCCTCAAGCAAAAATCTACGGCTTATGGTCATGGATGTTCATCCCTTAAATGTTGAATTCCACTTAGCCTAATCATGCCCCGGCACAATCCAGTCTGGCTGGATTCCGGTCGCGGCAATAAATCTATCAGCCCCGCCATCGCGAAACAGGCCCGCCCCGGTAATCAGAACCGATTGCAGACCAGCTGACCCGCCACCCAAGATATCAGTGTGCAGGCTATCGCCAACCATTGCCACTCGGCGGCGATCAAGATTACGTCCAGCCAGTTTGCTCAGCCTATCCAGCGCAAGATCAAACACCGGTCGATAGGGCTTGCCATACCAGTGCACTGGCCCCCCATGCAGTGGCATCTGTGCCGCTTGCATAGCCCGTGCCATCCAATAGCCGGGCTCTGGCGAAAAATGCCCACTCTGCGGCGCCGCAACATCTGGATTTGCGACAAATACCGGCCGCGGCCGCTTGGTTAACGCGGCCTCAAAACTGGCCTGATCATAATCTGTCCAATCAATCACTCCCAGAAACGCAAAGGCATCAGCTTTATGCCAAAAATCTTCTGTTTTGCCATAGGCCAAAATATCGTCTCCAGGTAACGGCGTTACCACTGCTCCAAGACAACCGATTATACCTGGCGTGTTCGGCGGCGAGACCTCGGTGCCGCAGCAAAGAGCGGCATGCAGGGCATCACGGCTCGACACCACCGCATCCGGCATGATTGGCAAACGCCATTTGGCATATTGTTGTGCTGCCATTGATGATTCAAAACTGCCACCATTTGTCAGCACCACAACTGGTTTGTCGCGATCTGCCGCCGCCTGCAGCAAGTCTTCAATACCACCCACCAGATTGGCGCCAACATTGATCACCCCATAGCCATCAAGAATCAGCCCATCAAATTCATCTAAAATGTCAATCAAGGCTCGTCGTTGGCGACCCGCCCCGGAAACCGCAGTTGGCATCATCGCACGCTGCGTCTGGTAAATATCAATAACCGCTGTCAAATCAAGCGCGTCGAGCGCTGGAATCAAAAATGCCTCACTCACAACCATAACCCTACTTCATCTTATACGACTAATTGAAATTCAGCCGCGTTGATAAATTGGCCAAAAGCCTCAAAATGAAATAAAACCATCTGGTAATTTGTCATATTAACTCCATTTGGTAGATCGAGTGAGAAACTCTCAAACGCATTGAACGTAAAAGTTTACACTGATTGTGCCAAGATCGTCTGAAACTCCGGACCGGTTTCAACATATTTCGGGGTCAGACACAAACAATAATCAGACCCCGGCGCAATCTTGACATCAAACCAGATGCGATCACCAACATCACACAAAATTTCATAACCCCAAACATCACAATTTAGGGGCGCAGAAAAGCCATGTCAGATGCCATCGTATAAGCCCCCTTTTTTGCCTGCACAAAGGCCAAAACAAAACGTGATTGGCTCTAGAGCATAATGGTGAATAAATAGATAAAAAACATAACACTAATAACAGGTTATCACAGATTATACTTGTTTTTTTATGATATTTTGCGCCAAGCTGACAAAGCGCGGATCTATCTATGATAGACGCAGTGCGATGACCGAATCCCTTTAGCGAGGAAAGACGCATCATGAAACTTGCCGCCTTTGAAAGCTATATTGTGAAAAACCCGCCGCCCGGTTTTGGGGGGCGGTATTTTATTTTTGTTACCCTAACAACATCTTGCGGCCTCACCGGCACTGGCGAAATCTATTCCGCTAGCTTTGCCCCAGAAATCATCACCGCCATGGCAAGCGATATATTTCAGCGATATCTGGAAGGTCAAAACCCGTTTCAGATTGAAAAGTTTTGTCGGCGCGCGCATGGATCCGGATTTTTGCATCGGCCAGACCCGTCACTTCAGGGCGTTGTCAGCGGATTAGAAATGGCCTGTTGGGACATAATAGGTAAAGCCTTAGATCGGCCAGTATATGATTTGCTTGGTGGTCAAGTGCATGACAGGCTGCGCACCTATAGCTATTTATATCCGCGGTCTGATCAAGATGCTGCGCAATTTTACAATGACCCATCGACCAGCGCTGAAATGGCAATATCCTATGTTGAACAAGGGTTTACTGCGGTAAAGTTTGATCCGGCTGGCCAATACACGGTTTTTGACGGCCGCATGCCAGATTTACCAGCACTGGACCTGTCCGCAGCTTTTTGTGCAGCTATTCGAGACGCTGTTGGTGATAAAGCTGATTTATTATTTGGTACACATGGTCAATTTACCACCGCCGGAGCCATTAGGCTTGCCGAACGACTCGCCCCCTACGACCCGCTGTGGTTCGAGGAACCAACACCGCCCGACATGCCAGAAGAAATGGCCAAGGTCGCAGCCCTCAGCCCGATACCCATTGCCACTGGCGAACGGCTTTGCACCAAATATGAATTTGCCCGGGTATTGCGCTGTGGCGCAGCAGCCATATTACAACCGAATCTGGGCCGAGCCGGGGGTATTTTGGAAGCCAAGAAAATATCCGCTATTGCCGAGACCTATTATGCGCAGATCGCACCGCATCTTTACTGCGGGCCAGTGGTGGCGGCCGCCAATATTCAACTGGCCACCGCGACTCCAAACTTCTTAATCCTCGAGTCAATTCAAAAAATGGGTGGGTTTCACGCCGATTTATTGCAAACGCCTTTAAGCTGGGAAGATGGCTATATCATACCTCCAAAAACCCCAGGACTGGGCGTGACGCTGAATATGGATGTTGTTGCCAAACATCCGTGGGATAATAATAAACTACATCTGGAAATGGGGCAAAATCCCTATGATCCGTCACGTGATGGTGATTTTGCTGGCGGTTAGGGTCTTTATGACGCACGCCAAATAATAATAGCCTTGGAAAAACTGGCTGTTGAGCCATATTCCAACACAACCAAACACTTGACAGTTTACCCGCAAAGCTTATAGTCCGCCGCACGTTTTCGCTCGGGCGCTGGTTGTGGCTAATGTGGTGCGGCCCGGCGATATTACGTCATCATTGCCGGCAACGGTTGTAGAAAGATGAATTGCGTTGACGACAGTGTCATGCTAAACGCCAAACTAGCTGGGGCGCTATGTAGTCACATTTTTATGATAGGGAAGATCGCCATGTATGCTTTGGTGAAAACAGGTGGCAAGCAGTATCGCGTGTCAAAGGATGACACCATCTTGGTTGAACGTATCGCCGCAGAAGAAGGCGCTGAAGTCATTTTGAATAACATTGTTATGCTTGGTGACGGTGATAAAGTGATCATTGGTACGCCAACGGTTGACGGTGCGGCTGTCAGTGCGACTGTTATTCGTCAAACACGTGGCCCAAAAATTATCATTTTCCGCCGCAAGCGCCGTAAAAACCATCGCCGCACCCAAGGGCATCGGCAGGATCTGACGCTACTGAAGATTAATGACATCGCTGAAGATGCAACGAGACTGGCACC
>MDTG01185858.1_pt1 | contig 10286 bp, 9 predicted proteins | sample 811421 | NCBI WGS metagenome assembly MDTG01 (sample SAMN05326645, study PRJNA326480) | marine metagenome | isolation source: seawater | place: Pacific Ocean: South East | collected 2011
AATTACCAACAAATCATAGGGGGGAGAGAAGTGTTGGTTTTATATATTATATGTATTTATAATTAAATATCAATAATAATGATAAATAAATTTAAATTATTTTTAAATATAAATAAATTTTATCTTTGTAAGAAATTCACCAAGAATCAACATATTTCAGCCCAAAGCTCTAAAAATATATATAATTTCAGATTAAATTTTTAATCACGAGATAAATATGACAAATAAATTGAAAGGCAAGGTTAATTATAATGTTAATGGTAATATTGCGATTTTAGAAGTAGATAATCCACCCGTTAACCCCCTTAGTAGTGGTGTTAGAGCTGGTTTAGCAGAATACATTGCAGAGGCTAACAATGATGATTCAATAGAAGGTATTATCCTTACAGGGGCAGGGAGATCTTTTATTGCTGGAGCCGATATCTCTGAATTTGGTCAAAAATCTGATGGGCCAGACCTTCATGAAACATTAAAAGAAATTGAATTTAGCAAAAAGCCAGTATTGGCAGCTATAAATGGGACTGCGCTTGGCGGAGGTCTAGAGACAGCCCTTGTATGTAACTATAGAATGGGCACAAATAAGGCTATTGTTGGACTGCCAGAAGTAAATTTAGGCTTATTACCGGGCGCAGGCGGTACGCAGAGGCTTCCAAGGCTAATTGGACCAGCTCAAGCTCTAAAAATGATGATTGCTGGCACTCCAATGTCGGCCAAAAAAGCTCTGCAACAGGGAGTAATAGATGCAATTTCAGAAAATTCTTTAATGGATGACGCTATAGCATTTTTGCAAGAAAAAATTGGAGCTGAAATGCATCCAAAGGTAAGAGATAAAAATGAAAAAGTTATTGAAGCGAGAGGTGATGACAATATCCTTGCAGAAGCTAAAGCATTAGCAGCAAAAACTAGAAGAGGACAATTTGCGCCAGGCCAAATCATAGCTTGCGTTGAAGCTGCAATAAATGAAGATGATTTTGATGTTGGCATGAAAAAAGAATCTGAATATTTTCTTGAATGCTTACTAAATCCTCAGCGAGAAGCCATGATACATATATTCTTTGGTGAACGTGCTGCTTCAAAAATTTCAGATATACCAAAAGAAACGCCACTCCTTCCAATTGGCTCAGCTGGCATAATTGGCTCTGGAACAATGGGCGGTGGTATTGCAATGAACTTTGCAAATGCAGGCATACCAGTTTTAGTACTTGATCAAGATGAAAAAAATCTTGAGAGAGGGATGGGAGTCATAGAAAAAAATTATCAAATGATGGTAGATCGTGGAAGAATGTCCAAAGAGCAAAAAGATATGGTTATGGGCTTAATTACTCCAACCCTTTCATACAATGATTTATCTGAAGTAGATATTGCGGTTGAGGCTGTCTATGAAAATCTTGATTTAAAACAAGAAATTTTTAAGAGCTTAGACTCTGTTACTAAGGATCATGCCATCCTGGCATCTAATACGTCAGGGCTAGACATTGATGCTATTGCTGCATCAACCAATAGGCCTGGAAAAGTAGTAGGTACTCACTTTTTCAGTCCAGCAAATGTAATGAGATTGCTTGAAGTCGTTAGAGGGAAAGACTCCTCAGACGAAACTATGGCGACCGTAATGGCACTTGGAAAAAAGATGGGTAAGGCTGCAGTTGTATCTCTTAATGCTCCAGGATTCATAGGCAATAGAATGCTGGCTGGATATACATATCAGGCAAATATGTTATTGCTTGAAGGCGCATTACCAAATCAAGTTGATAGTGCCCTAGAATCTTTCGGTATGAGCATGGGTCCATTTAGAATGATGGATTTAGTTGGCTTGGATCTTGGATGGAGAGCTCGAAAATTAGCTAAAATGGATACTCCATTAGCTAATAAAATTTCAGATGCCTTATGTGACCAAGAGAGATTTGGTCAAAAAACCTCCAAAGGTTTTTACAATTACTCTGAAGGCTCGAGAGCTCCAAACCCTGCTCCCGAAAACGAAGCAATTTATAAGGAAATCTCAGATCAAAATAATATTGAAAGAAGGGAAATTTCTGATCAAGAAATTATAGATAGATGTATCTTAGCTTTAGTTAATGAGGGTGCGCGTATTCTAGAAGAAGGTGTAGCCCAAAGGTCAGGTGACATGGATATAGTCTATATAAATGGTTACGGATTTCCAATTTGGAGAGGGGGCCCAATGTTTTATGCAAATCAACAAGGCTTATCAGATGTAATAAGTAAAATGAATAATTTCTCAGAATTAGACAAGAATTTCTGGAAACCTGCCCCTCTTCTTGAAAAACTAGCAGAAGAATCAGGATTGTTTGGTGAGGCTCCAACCCCTGAGAACCGGGCGGAGCTTTTGAGCTTTAAAAACGCTAATATGGGCGGAGTATAGTTTAAAAATGGCTATAAATAGATATTAACAGCTGTTTTTATTGGAATTATCCTGAAAAGCTCCAAAACGTCTTGATTTAGCATCCTTATGCATCCATGGGATGCCTTTTTGCCTATCAAGCCCTCTTCATGAGTACCATGAATGTAAATGAACCTTTTGAATGAATCAACATTCCCGCCACTGTTAAATCCATCATTTTTTCCTGTAAGCCACATAATTCTAGTTGTAATAAAATCATCAGGGGAATCTATTTCTTCTTCAATAATATCTACTTCTTGAGAAATATGCTCACGACTAACAAAAAACTGATATTTAGGAACATCTGTTCCTATTTTTTCTTTAATCTCATGTTCTCCCAATGGTGTTTTCAAAGAGTTTTCAGTTTGGCCCTCACCAAAAGCAGAGCTGGATATAGGATAGCTTCTAGCAATGCTATTATTAGTTATAACATATAACCTTTGCTCAGAAATACTCACCTGAATTGAGTATTCAGCTTCAAGGAATGAAGATAAAACTGAAAATATAATTATGGCAAAGTATTTCATTTCCTTAATTTTAATACAATTGCAGCAATCATCACAATAAAAGATAAAATCGGCAAAATAAGGTAACCATATCTATAAAAGAAACTTGAATTTGAGGTTTTATAAATAGTTCCATTTAATAAGCCCCTTTCACCTTTTTCCAATATAGAGACATTTGTTCCTTTATTATCAACTATTGTTGATATACCATCTGAAGTTGCTCTTGCCACCCATTTATTTGCCTCTAATGCTCTTGCTCTAACTATTTGTAAGTGCTGATAAGGACCATAAGAACTTCCAAACCAGGTGTCATTACTAATATTAATTATAAAATCAGATTCTCTTACTTCTTCTATAAAACTTAAGGGAAATGCAATATCAAAGCAAATCATTCCTAGAATCCTATAATCTTTGACTTCAAGAAGTTTCTGATTAGAATAGCCAGAACTCAATGATGACATAGGCATATTAAAGAATTCAATTAAACCTCTTAATATGCCCTCAAAAGGCACATATTCTCCAAAAGGAACAAGATGCCTTTTTGAATAGGACTGATCAGTTCCAAGGATAGTCATTGAATTATAAAGCTCATTACCTTTATATTGCCAAGTTCCAGTTAAAATTTTTAGCCCTTCTTCTATTCTAGAATGGAGCTGAACCATTCTTGGATTCGAATCTAAATATGGAAGAGGTGATTCAGGCCAAATTATCAAATCTGAATCTTTGTTCCTATTTGTTAAATTTACTAAAGTATCCTCAATGTTGACATAAGACCCTTCTTTAAATTTTTGAAAAGGGTCTAATGAAGGTTGGATTATTGAAATATGCAAACTTTCATTAAAGACTTCTTTTTGATTGCTTTGATATGGAATAAATATTGATAAGCATAATATTCCAAGAAATAAATAATTATTTTTCTGTTGAAAGATTGAAAGAGCAATTAAAGATGCAAGAAAATAAATAATATATGAAGCTCCATAAACTCCAAAAATTGGTATTGTAGATTGCCCAAAAGTATCCAAAAATACTAATCCAGGCAACAGCCATGGAAAGCCACCTAATAAAAAAAATCTTGATAGCTCTAAAGTTATTAAGCAGCTTGCAAGAAACATACTATTAAAAATAATATTTTGATTTAATTGGATTAATCTTATGGCTGCAAAAGGGGTAACAAAGACAACTGATAAAAGCACACCCATTAATATTATAATAATTAAAGATACTATAATATTAGTGTTTCCATAATAGTAAATACTTACTATTAGCCATCCTGTCCCACTTATCCAATATCCCAAACCCCATGAAAAAACATACTTACAACTATCAATAAAATTTCTTGAATTTATAGTGAAATAAATTAGGCTTACTAAAGTAAATAGGATAATTAGCTTAATATCAAAGGGGCTGAAAGCTAGTGTAGAAAGCGCTCCTAAAAGTCCTAAAAATATATATGAAACAAAAGGAGCTTTATGAGTTTGTTTTAATAGTGATGCCAATTTTTTTTATCTTTCTTTTATCTGCAGCTGTAACTGCAAGAATCATGTCATCTAACTCAATTTTGTCGCCAACTTTGGGAAGAAATCCTAGTTTATTTATAAATAAACCTGCTAAAGTTTCTGCATCCATCCCATTAAAACTTTTGTTAAATTTGTTTTCAAATTCTGATAACTCAAGCGTAGCATCAGCAATATATTCATGCTCACTGACTTGAATAAGATCCTCGTCATCTGAATCATGCTCATCTTCAATTTCACCAACAAGCTCCTCTAAAATATCCTCTATAGTAACCAATCCAGATATAGTTCCATATTCATCAATCACAACGGCCATATGCGATCGGTCTTTTTTAAATTCCTCTAGTAATGAATCAGCTTTTTTTGATTCGGGGACAACTTTTATATCTCTTATTAAATCAGGGAGATTAAAATCCTCCAGATCTTTATTAATAGTAGGAAGCAAGTCTTTTGCCAGCAAAATACCCCTTACTTCATTTTTAGCAGGTCCAAGAACTGGATATCTAGAATGGCCAGAGTCAATTATTCTGCTAATCATGCTAACAGGATCCTCATCGGGTGCAAGAATTATCATTTCAACCCTTGGTACCATTATCTCCTTTACAGTTGTGTCCCCTAATCTAATTGCGCGTTCGGCAATAAATTGTGCTTCTTTATCAATTAACCTCGCAGTGAGAGCGTCCTCCAACAAAACAGATACATCATCTAGACTTGATGGCTTTATAGTAAAAAATCGTTTTATTTTATTTAAGAAACTCGATGGAGGTTGTTCTTTTTCAGAATCTTGATTCGTCATATTAAGTAAGGGTTAGCTATTTTAAAAAACTCTAAGTATTTAATCTCCTGTGCCTCCATTATATCGGCAAATCTGTTGTCTGCATGATCAAAACCTATTAAATGAAGTATTCCATGAGCTAGAAGATGCATCATATGATCCTCTAGGTCTCGATTCAAGTTCTGTGACTCACTTTGTATGAAGGGCAGACTCATTGCAATATCGCCAAGCTCTCCAGAAATTTTTTGTATATCTTTGCTTGCTGGAAAAGATAAGACATTTGTATCTAATTCTTTGGATCTAAAATCCGCATTTAGCTTTATCATTTCATTGCTAGAGACAAGCTTAAGATTTACTATTAATTCTCCAAGATTCTGATCAACTAAAATATGCTTTGTTAGGAGATCAAGTTTTGACTCAAGAGCACTTGAAAGTTCTTTATAGTCGTGAGATAAAATATTTAAGCTCAATTTTTTAGCTATCAAATTGGTCATATGCATCAACAATCTTTCTCACCAAAGGATGCCTAACCACATCTTTAGAGCTAAAAATTGTAAAGCCAATATCCTCAATCTTATCTAGAACTTTTAGAGCATGAGAAAGCCCAGATTCAACATTTTTAGGTAAATCAATTTGTGTCATATCTCCATTAATTACAGCGTAAGATCCAAAACCCATTCTTGTTAGAAACATTTTCATTTGATCTACAGTCGTATTTTGACTTTCATCCATGATAATAAATGCATTATTTAAAGTTCTCCCTCTTAAATATCCCAGCGGGGCAACCTCAAGAATTTCTTTCTCCAATAATCTTACAACTTGCTCAAAGCCAAGCATCTCATATAAAGCATCATATAAGGGTCTCAAATATGGATCTACTTTTTGTGAAAGATCGCCAGGCAAAAAACCTAACTTTTCTCCCGCTTCAACAGCGGGGCGAATTAGGATAATTTTTTTCACATCTTCATTTACAAGCATTGCAACAGCTTTTGCTACAGCAAGATAGGTTTTTCCAGTTCCAGCTGGGCCGACTCCAAAGTTGACTTCATATTTGTCCATGTTACTCAAGTAATTGCTTTGATTTTTTCCTCTGGGTGTTATATTTTTTTTTGGTGTTTTGAAGCTACTTTCATTTGGATTAAAAGACGAGGGGGTTTCACTTAAGTCTTCATTATTATTTATGACCATTTGTATTTTTTCCTTGGATAATTCAATCCCTTGTGAAGTTGATGCATATAAATCTCTCAGCGCATTAGATGCTTTAATAGTATTTTCTTCATCTCCAGAGATACTAACTTTATTACCATTTTGAAATATTTTTACCTTAAATGTTTTCTCAACAATTTTAAGGTTCTTATTTAATTCACCAACAAATCTTATTAAGACATCGGCATCATTAGGGCTTAATTCTAAATTGGCTAAAAACAAATTTTCAGACATTAATTATCTAGCCTGCCTCTAAGGCTATTAGTTAAGGCTTCTTGAATATGAATATTAGCAAAATGGCCAACTAGTTCATGTTCATTTGATTGAAAATTGACAATTCTATTGCAAATAGTTCTTCCCTGCAGTTGGCCAGGATCTCTTTTTGATTGGCCGTAAATTAAACAAGTTTGATTTGTGCCTACTTTTTTTCGACTGTATCCAAAGGATAATTGATTAAGCCTTGATTGCAATATATTCAAGCGTTCTTTTTTTTCATTCATAGAAACATCATCTAACATTTCAGATGCTGTTGTATTCGGTCTTGGGCTGTATATAAAACTATATGACTCATCAAACTTAACTTCATTAATAATATCGATAGTCTCTTGAAAGTCTTGTTGTGTTTCGCCGGGAAAACCAACAATAAAGTCAGAAGAAAAACTCATCTCTGGTCTTACTTTTCTAATCTTTTCAATAAGAGATAAATATTTTTCAACGTTATATCTTCTTCTCATTAATTTTAAAATTTTATCTGAGCCGCTTTGAACCGGTAAATGAACATGACTTACAAGTTCTGGAACTTTATCATAAACCTCAACTAGGTCATCCTTGAATTCATGAGGATGGCTAGTTGTAAAGCGAATTCTTTCAATATTTTCAATTTTCGATGTCAATTCTATTAGCTTAGCTAATGAAGACTTCTCTCCTTTATAGGTGCCTTTAAAATTATTAACATTTTGCCCTAAAAAATTTATTTCTCTGGTTCCTTTATCAGCCAGTATAGACACTTCATTTATAATATCTTCGATGGCCCTAGACACTTCATGACCACGTGTCTTAGGAACAACACAAAATGAACAATACTTGTTGCAGCCCTCTGCAATTGAAACAAAAGACGATGGCTCGCCTTTGCCGGCTATAGGTAAATAGTTAAATTTTTCTAACTTTGGAAAAGATATATCAATCTGATTTACGTTAGTTTTTTCCTTCTTTTTGTAGAGCTCGGGAAGCTTATGTAATGTTTGAGGCCCAAATACAATATCAACTGCTGGAGCTCTTTTTATAATTTCATTACCTTCTTGTGAGGCAACGCAACCACCTATGGCAATTTTCAATCCTGGTTTCTCTTCCTTGATTTTTCTCCATCTACCAATTTGATGAAATACCTTTTCTTGTGCTTTTTCTCTAATAGAGCAGGTGTTTAGTATCAACAGATCAGCCTCATCCTCAGTTTTAGCAATCTCAAAATTTTCTTTTTCGTTCAAAAGATCTATCATTTTTGCCGAGTCATATTCATTCATCTGGCAACCATGAGTTTTTATAAACAATTTCTTTTTCATATATAAATTATTAATTAAAATCTTTAATTATCAAACTTTGTCACCATATAAATAAGTATGACTAAAAAGAAAACATACAAAATAATTTTCATGCAACTTGGAGAAATTTACGAAATTTTCGCTAAACAAATATATCAAAGTGACATGTATGGTTTCATAGAGGTCGAAGAGTATATATTTAATCAAAATAAACAGCTAGTAGTTGACCCTTCATCTGAAAAATTAGAAAAAGAGTTTCGGTCTGTTGAAAGGTCATATATTCCCATTAATTCAGTAATAAGAATAGACGAAGTGATTGAATCAGGAGAGGCTAAGATTAAACAAAACAAAAGCCAAGTATCTCCTCTGCCAATAAATATACAGCCTGCAAATAAGCAAGACTAATAATTTAAAATAGACTATATTTTTGCTTATCGTTTAAGTGATTGGCTGTTAATATTTTCTAATGAAAAGAAGGCAGGCTCTGAAAATCTCATCAATTGGAGCAATAGCAATTTCGGCATCAATAAATTCTAGTTGCTCTCAAAATACTTTTTTTTTTAATCATGGAGTTGCAAGTGGTGATCCTCTTGATGATAGGGTGATTTTATGGACTAGGATAACGCCACAAAAACCAGGGCCAGTTGAGATAATTCTTGAAATTTCAGAAAAAGAAAATTTTTCTAAAATTGCTTTTTCAAAAAAACTACAAACCTCTTCATTATCAGACTACACCATAAAATATGATTTTTTAGCAAAGAAATATTGTAATAGTGATAATTGGTTTTTTTATAGGTTTAGAGCAGGAAATACTATTTCAGACATTGGTAAGTCAAAAACATTCTCAGAAAATACTTCAGGGGTAAAAATTGGAATTTTTAGTTGTAGCAATTATCCAGCGGGATATTTCAATGCCTACGAAGCTGCTGCCAAAAAAAATGATTTAGATCTATGGCTACATTTAGGTGATTATCTGTACGAATATCCTATGGGAGGCTATGCGACTGATAACGCAGAGAAACTAGGAAGAGTTCCAAAACCCTTGCATGAAATGATTTCTCTTTCTGATTACAGGCAAAGACATGCTCAATATAAACTAGATCAGGGATCCAAAGCACTTCATAAGAATGCACCCCTAATAGCTGTTTGGGACGATCATGAGTTTTCAAATGATGCTTGGAAGCGCGGCGCAGAAAACCATTCAGATGATGGTTCAGAAGGTGACTTTTATGCTCGAAGATCGGCAGCAATCAAGGCCTATTATGAATGGATGCCAATAAGAGAGCAGCAAAATAAAAGAAGGATTTTCAGAGAGTTTAAAATTGGAAAACTAATTCATTTGCTGATGCTAGATACCAGACAGTATGGAAGAGATAAACAAATCCAACCAAAAGAATACTTAACAAAATCTGGGTTCAATCAAGCAAAATTTTACAATGAACTTAATGATGAAAACAGAGAGCTCATTGGCTCTGAGCAGCTTGCTTGGATTGAATATAGTATTACTAAAACAGATGCCGTGTGGACAATTTTTGGTCAACAAGTCTTAATGGCAAAGTTAAAATTTCCTGATTTAAGTAAAATGATTGCTTACGAGGAAATTCCTAGCTTTTTAAAGCCTTATTTAAAATTTCTTGGGCTTGGCATTCCTTCAAATCTTGATGCCTGGGATGGATATCCTGCGGAAAGGAACAAACTGTATAAATTAATGAATAGTGCTAATAGAAAGTTCATTAGCCTTGCTGGAGATACTCACAATAGCTGGGTTTCTGAGCTTGAAGATTTATATGGTAAGAAAGTTGGTGTTGAACTAGGCGCTCCATCTGTAACCTCTCCAGGTATTACAGATATATTAAATTTAGACAAAGATAAATTTATTGATAGTATTGTAAAAATCAATAAAGAGCTTCGATGGATGGATCCTTCTAATAGAGGATATTTATCGTTAGATTGCAGGAGAAATAAAATAATAGCCTCCTTTAATTTTATTAAAGATTTAGAAAAAATTAATCCTGAGATAAGCTCAACTCATTCTTTTGTAATCAACCAAGATAAACTTAGATTAGAAGAAATTAAAATCTAGCTCAATCAAACAACATTTGCTTATAAAGCTTTAGTTCATTTATGGATTCTTTAATATCATCTTTGGCTCTATGAGAACCCTCCTTTTCATATGTTTGAGCATCATTCATCCATCTTGAAATTAACTCTTTTACTGAAGAAACATCAATGTGCCTATAATGAAAGTACGATTCTAAATCCGGCATATATTTTGCTAAGAACCTTCTATCATGAGATACCGTATTTCCACACATTGGAGATTTCTTATTTCCTACATATTTTGAAATAAAC
>MDTG01388687.1_pt1 | contig 10286 bp, 5 predicted proteins | sample 811421 | NCBI WGS metagenome assembly MDTG01 (sample SAMN05326645, study PRJNA326480) | marine metagenome | isolation source: seawater | place: Pacific Ocean: South East | collected 2011
CCAGGACTTCAAACATCATTTGATATTTTGTTTCACTATATGTGAGTTCTTTTTTAGAAAAACAAATTTGAATTATTTCTCTTGTAAATTCCTCCTGCTTATTTTCTTTAATTAGTCCCTTTATATAATCATGAGAACCGTAGTAACCCTTCCAATTACCCTCTTTTACTACCTTTCTCCAGCGTTTATACCCCTTAAGAGGAGGTAATTTTTTATTAAAAAATAATTGTTTTTTACCAATATATTTTTTACCTGTAGGCGTATGAGTTACCTCATAAATAAAACCAAATGTATTTTCGGGAAATTGTGAAATATCTACTATTTCATTCCCTTCATAAGTCCAATTCATTAAAACATATCTAAGTTAACCATTATTGTTGTATCAGTATGTTGTGATACGGGGAGGGGTTTAGCAAGTTTAGCTACTGCTAATAAATCATAATTATTATTGTACATCCCCACTGTAGTAATATATGGGGTAAAGTAGGAACCTGTTGCAAAATCAAAATAGGTATTTGAATTTATATTACTACCTTTAATTATAGTGGGATTAAGAGAAAATTGATATTCATTTTCAGTTATTCTAGCTGCAAATTGAGTTTCATTAAGGGTTAAAGTACTTTCAAAGGAACAAGTAACATTAGAACCCGTCATAAAAGCATCAAACCCAGGTGCTTCACCATATAAATCAGTTCCATAAACAGCCGTACCATATAGGGAGTCATATGCATCCTCACTTTCAACTGTAACTATAGCTAAACCATGTTCATATATAATATTCCCCAATTGATTTCCATCTTGATCAAATAGATTTCCTTCTCCATCATCGGTCATTATAGTGGAATCCTCCTCATATCTAAAAGTATTAGGTTTAATATACTCTCCAAATAGTTTAGAAGGTATAGATATCACTCCTATTCTTGCATTAGATTGTGTAGGAAACTCCCTTCTAGGAACTAGATCTGAGGATAAATAATTATAAAAATTAGTAGTAGCAGCTGGTCCTGTTACAGTAGCATCATTATTAAAGGAAGCTGTGGCTGCATTACTACCAGACTCATCTAAAAGAAAATTAGAATAGTAAAGTTGTTCAATAGATTTATAAACTAATCTTTCCGGGATAGATGATATTTGACCTGTAGTTACTTCTTGTAATATATTATCGGTAGGTGTAGTATTTTTACCAATAAATCTGTCTATTCCTATATTATTATCAGTAAAAGCGTCTCCTAAAAAAGTAAAACTTTTATTTACTTTAAAGGGTGTTATTACTACATCCTTTGAGTTGAATTGTTTGAACGAACTCATTCACTTTAAAAGTCTAACTTAACCCTAATTAATGCTTCTTTGGTAAAATCCTTTAAAAGAGGCCTAGATAGTTTAGATACGGCTAACAATTCATTAGCATCGTTATACATTCCCACTGTAGTAATAAAAACTTGGGGTTGGTTTATAAAATTAGAGTAAATTACTTCTCCAGTTGAACCTGATATAAATGATGGATTTTCAGAATAGTTAAATTCGCCATTTCTAAGTCTAGCAAATACAAAATCAGATGAAACAGTTTCTTGCGAATTTAGTTGGAAATTTTCCCCTAATCTAATTGCCTCATAAAGAGTTTGATTATTTAAACCATCTGAATTATTAGTTCTATTAGCATCAACGTGTATGGATTGGGAAATAGCGCTAGGATTTAATAAAATAGTACCTATATCTGGAAGAAATAAACCATAAGAACCACTAGCTGCAACAAATCCATCTGTACCTACAGCACTACCATTAGAACCCGATACTACTTGAAATACTCTAGTAGAACCTAAAAAGGTATTTACTAAAATATCTTTAGAGTCATTAGTTAGGGATATCTTACCAAATCCATCTGAACCAGATAAGGATAAGTTAAATGTTTCAGGGAATAAAGATTCCTTATATCTTGCTCTTTCAACCGATATAGCAAAGAAATTATCAGCAGTTAAGGTATTAGTACCACTACCAAATATAAAGTTAGCATTTTCATCTTCTAATACTAATGATCTATATTGTCCAAAATTAGTAAGAGTAGGAGTTTTGCCAACTACTCCTGGGTTGTAATAAACAGAACCACTTCCTTTTGCATCAGCATATGCTATATCAAATTGTACATCTGCTAATGAGGCAGATAATGCGGGGTCCACTTGAAATACACTCATGTAAAAATCTCCGGAAGATCCATTCTTTTGTATGGAGGAAGTAAAGAAACTAGTTAGGGAGGGATTACCTGTAGACCATGCAGGTCCGGTTATGGAATCACTACTTACTACTATATCTTCAGCATCAAATCTTTTAAAACTCATTATACGTTAGTTTTTGTTATAGTTAATGGGATAGTTAATCTAGCACCTGAATCTAACCCTACAAATGTAAGGGTAGTTCTTATTTGAGCTCCTGTTGTTGCTGTACTACCAAATAAAGTATTTACAGTAGTAGCTCTAACATTAATCTGTGAGCCTATCACTGTTTGAGAAATATTAGTACCTAAAGTTTGATTAACTGTAGTATTTTGGGCTTGGGCAGCTGCTGTATCTATTCCTATCCCTGTAAAAGTGTTAAGTACTCTAACATCCGCTATAGTACACGAGTAACCTGAAGTCTCATTTGCATTAGCAGCACCTAAAAAATTAAGTGTTTGAGGAGTTATGGCTAATGAAGCTCCTTGTTTTAAGGTAATAGCAGAAAATCCTAAATCTAATACAGGTAATTTTGCCGTACCCCTAGGAAGAGTAGCCAATTTATATTTCATAATTTGGGTATCATCAGGAAAAGCCTCTAATAGGGGCATATTATCTATGGCCTCGCCATAGAAAGTAGAACCTGAGGGATGATTAGGATTATAAAGTGTATAATCTATTTCATCATCTGCAACCGCAAACTGTGTAATTTGAAAAGAACCATCATTTCTAGCTAACAGTTCTCTTCCCTTTTTAGTAAGGATAGCATCTACTGTAACTATCTGATTATTTAAATATCCCATTTTATTTTATTTATAAATATATTAAATTAAATTTTCCTATTTATTAGTTAAAACTCCTTCTTTAACTAGATCCGAAATTATAAGATCTATATTTTCCCCTAATTCTTCTGATATTAAAGTATTTTTCATAACCCCCTTAGTAGTAGCAAATGAAGAAGAAGGAGGAATTAAATCAATTAATACTGAGGTCCCATCAGGATTATATCTTCTTAGTAAAAATTGATTTAAATCCACTCTAGGAGGAACTTCAGGTTGCACATTAAGAATATAACTCCCCGAAGTACTACCATTTTCCGATAATGTTACATCATATATTTTAAATGCTAAAGTTTCATTTCCTTCAAATCTTAATTCATCACCTTTTCTAAATGAAAAGTCTTCATTAATAGGTTTAAATGTACTTTCTTGTAAAGGCAACTGTTGGCTTATATCAAAAAATTGTGACATTGAGACGGAAGCAGTTACTATATTAGTAAAATCACTACCTGTTTGGAAAAAATCAGGTTGGATAGTAACAGTAGGAAATAATTTAGGTCGTCCTCTAAGAGACTGTGCAATTATCTTAAATTCGAATCCTGGGCTGTTAGGGTCTAATAAAATAACCCTCATAAATATTTCGTCTGACGTTCTTATATCCTGTACAAATTGTGATTCTACTGTTATTATTTGGGGAGGTTCAAAACCCTGAGGATTAAAGTTACCTACTGTCCCAAAGTCTAATTTATATTCTACTATTTCTTCACCCAGAATCTCTTCTATGGATCCCCTTCGTTTTATAAGTTGAATCCTAGCCTGGGGTGAATTAATTAAATATGCAGGTGTATTAGCTAGGATTAATGCTGGGGATTCTATTATGCATAATATAGCACCTGTAAATTTTATTTCATTACTACCTATGGGATCGGATGGGAATGTATATATACCCGTGGTATTTTCAAAACCTCCGGCATAATCTGAAACTGCTGGGTTATAGGAAATGCCTGTTCCTCCTACTATATTATTAATATTAGGGTAAGCAAAAGTAGTACTAGGTTGTTGTCCAATAGCATGAAATCCAAAGTTAGTAGTTTCACCACCTATTCCCTCGAATGTTAAAGTAGATACAAAAGCATCACTAACATTAGATACATCATTTATGGATACCTTTTGTGTAGTCAGAATAGGATCTACTCTTCTAGCCCCATAAAGTACAAAAGCTGAAGTATTAAAGTTATCTAAGTTAATTCCCACTGCAGCATTTACTAAAGATTGATCATCTGTCTGTAGAGTATCCTCTAATGCTATATCTACCTTATCACCACTTTCAAACGTTCCTTCAACATTAAAAAAAGTAGGTGAATTCAAAAGAGGTTTAAAGGCATTACCTTGAGAATCTATTAAATATGCTAATTTAACTTGGGTTGCATTTTCCAATTCTGGAGACGTAGGAACTAATAATTGAAAATAACTAAAAAATGGTTTTACTCTTTGTATAACCGGGGTTTTTCCAAATGATACATCACCACCCCATCTAGTACCATCCTTAAGTAAGGCACCTGGTCCATTATAAGAATTAATTTTTAGAGCTTGTAGTTTTGAACCCTCATATCTAGGTAAAATTCTAGACTGTTGTGTATAATTAGAATCCGGTATTTGTGCAGGAGTAGCATCATTATTAGTTATAGGAACTACATTAGTAGGGGTTAGTAACCCTGTTGAATAATCCACATCTTGGTAAGTTGTAGAGTTCCTATTTTCTATTGAGTTATTAAATAAAGGTTGACAATCAAAGGCCCTTTCAAAGTCTTCATTTCCATCTATTAAAAAAGCTGGTTCTATACTAAGTAGTGAAGAAGTAGGATTTGGGTCACTTACAGTATTTACATGATTAACAGCAAAAGAAGATGCAGAAATATTTAAGGATCCTGAGCCTTTTATTAGTGTCTTTTGATCATTAAAGCGTACATTAGCCTGTAATCCTAATTTATCTCCAGTAACTAGAGCTACGGTATTTCCTACTATTGTGCTTAAATTAACATTAAATTGCGTAGTAACTGAACTACCAGCATTTAGTCCTACACTAAGTCCGTTTTGTAGAAATACATGATTACTAGTTTTATTAATTAATTGTATATCTACTAAATACTGAACGGAGCCTATACCCTCAGTATTATCAAAAGTATAAGACCCAGAAGCCGAACCTGTAATTGATAATCGTCTATTATTAGTAAGAGGACAAGTATATTCACCAGTAGATAAATCAAATAAGTTTTCTGGGTCTGTTTCAGTATCAAAATCCGAAATAGGGACTACATAGTTAAAGTGGGTAAAACTAGCTGAAACGGGTTCACTAACTCTTATATCAACTAAAGATGAAGTTTTATTAGCAGATGCTGAATAATTAATAAAGTTAGAAGTAAAATTATCCGAATCATATGCGAATGTAGGGGGTATAACATCAAATTCGGTAAAGTTACTTCCTCCCCCTACAAATGATACATTTACATTTTTATTATTTCCTATAAAATCAAAAGTAATATTATCTATAGAGGATAAAACATTAGATAAATCTACTCCTGTTCTAGTAGTATTAGATATTTTAATTTTTTCAAACCTAGTGGGAGAAGGATTAACATCAGTAAAGAAAAATATTTCACCACTTCTGGGAGATGTTCTAGGATTTTCAAAGGGGGCTAATGAAGTAGTAATAGGGTTATAAATAAATCTATCATACTCATGTAATAATTCCCCTCCTTGGATATTAATATTTAAAAATCTTGCACATCCTGGATTTAAAGATTGAGTAGTTACTGTTAAAGTAGAGCCATTAAATTCCCCATTATAAAATTCATCTTGATTACTTATTAAGGTATTTACACTACCTGATAAAGTAGAAACTGTTTCTATAAAAGATTGTGAAATATCAAACCCTAATTGTTTTGTGGGACCACTTCCTGAAATACCATAAGGATGGAAATTTATTGAGTTAAATTTTTCAAATGAACCACCTGTTCCCCCTTTAAACACTTGTATAGGTGAACCTGTAATAAATCCTCTAGGTTGTGATTTAACTGTACCTTCTACAGCTATATTTTTAAAAGTAAGTGGACTATTATTTCCTATTTTAAAAGTTCCATTTATAGTAGATCCCGTTTCGGGTGTTTTAGCTATTGTAGTATTTAGGTCTACTTGGGGGGGTCTTACTCTATTTCTTTCTAGTAAATGTTGTTTAACTACTATACCAGTAGAAACGGAAGTTCTAGCAGGTACATAGTTTTTAATGGCTTTAAATAGGGAATTATCTATATATTTAATTAGCCTATAGTAATCATTAGCATTAGTTTTTACATATTTTTCAAAATATTTTAAGGCTATATCTTTTAAGCCGTCATAATAATCCAGTGATGAAGATAAGTTCCGTGGGTCAGCTAATTGTTCAGTAATATTATTATTAAATCCCAATTCATGTATGATATCATCATTTACTTCATCTTGAGGAGAAAATGCCACTTGTAGTAAATTATTATCCTCTGTAAATGATTGGGAAGCTTCATAATTTTGTTGAATAGATCTGTATGGTGATAGAGTATCACTATAAGCTACGTTATTGAAAATATGAATTTTATCACTTACTCTATTTTTAATTCCTAAATTAGGGCTATTTAAAAATTGAATCTCCCTATTACTAGCTATGGATGATGTAATTAAACTATAACGAGAATTATTATTAAAGGAAGAAGTAGTGAAGTAAGAACCTGAAATTTTAGGGTGGATAGAATTAAGGAAACTAATGTTACCTTGTGAACCTGTAATTAATCCTATATCCTCTCCTTCCCTAGATCTAAAAACTAGATTTTCTACTGGAGATAATGAACCTGTTAAATAACCAGTTTCTATGGATAATGGGTCCATAACATGATTATCCCAAACTTCTTCAGTAATAGTAGATTGATTATTAAAACATAAAGTCCAATACCTTAATTCCTGTATTGAACCACTAAAATTATTATATGTTTTAGAATTAAACGATCTTTCTAATGCAAAACTACTAGTAGTAGAATTAACCCATGAACCAGATATCTGGTTAAGTGTAACTCCATCCTTAAACCCTATTTGGGTACCATCTTTTCCATTATAAATTTTATCAGCAGAAGCTAATTGATATCTGGATTGATTAGTGTTAGCTAATCCCTGTTCTTGCATTTGTACTCTTACATTCCACCAATCCTTATTATAAAAAGGTAATGAAATAGATGCAGAAGTAGGGGGTGAACCACTAACCGCTAGAGTTAAATCAGCAAATTGATAATTGGGATCTATAGTTGAACCACTAAACGATGAACTAAATGATCCCGATCCTTTGTACTCTAAATATACTAAAACTTTAGTGTCCCCATCATCATCTTTTAGTCCCCATAAGGGCTGAAGAGGTATGGATTGAGTAGGAGTAGTAGCAGGATCAATATCCGATTTAAATCTAAACTCCACTGTAGAAGGTACACTACCCGTTAAATTAGATACTGCAGCTGAAGCAGACCATTGTGAATTAATTTTCCATTCAGTTTCTACACCACCATTATATTCTTTACCTTTATCAGCATCAAATTGATGTGTAACTATTTCTCTATTGTATATTCTTCTATATAAATCCCAATCATTAGAATTTATTTTATCTTTACCACCAAACTCATATATCCTTAAAATAGTATCTGGTAAACCCCAAATGTTAATTAAACTTCTTAAACCAGAAACAGTACCTTTTCTCTTAGCTAGATATACTAAATTATGGTATAATCTTTTATAAACTTCTTTACTAACATCATTTATAGGAACAGGTGTATTACTAGCGGATATGGCAGTAGTAATTAATTCCTGGTTAGTTTCAGAGAAATAAGATCCAGATTCATTAATACCTATTAAACTGGTAAATATATCATTGTTATCAAAATTATTACCATATACTTCATATCCAAAAGATTTAAGGGTTTCTTCTACTAATTCGGGTTGTATACCCGTTTCTAAATTATTAGTAGCACTTAATTTATCCGTAATAGCTTTGATATACAACCATATCTCATCAAAATGTTGACCTACTAAATTTATAAATTCTAAATAATTATTATTATCTGAATTTTCTCTTATAAATTCGGGTATGGTATACTTTAGGTTACTAGGATTATCATCATCAAATCGGGATGCATTCAATAATGCTCCTCCATAAAATGCACTAGTAGTATCATCACTACCTAGCCAGGTTAATACCTCAGTACTACCTGTAGACTGTAATATAAAGGGGGCATTAGAATTTGATTTAGGATAAGAATTAGATCCACTATTGTAATACATAAAATATTCAAACCCATCAAAATTTCTAATTATTTCAGTAATGTTATCCTCAAAGGATTTAATAGACGTGGTAGTAGTTATAGAACCCGAGGAACCTCCTGTAATAGTTCTTAGGGAAATTATGGAATTTTGATTAGTTTCTATTTGACCTACCTTATAATAAAAATTTTCTAATCTTTTCTTGGCCGAAGAGAAATGAACAAAATCTGAATATGAACTAATAGAATAACTAGGGTTTAATCTTATGCCCGTTTGTTGTAGTAAATAACTAGATTGGTCTAAAGAAGATGTAAAAGAAGAGGTAGTTAAGGTAGTTAAATTCTTAAACTCTGTAGAATTATTTACTTTATCTTTTATCTCTAAATTAATATTAGGGCCTCTTAAAGTATTAAGAACATCATCTGGGATAGCTATAGAGGGATATGAAACTTGAAAAGCTTGAGTTTCGGATACCTTACTTACTATTTCTAAAGTAGTTTTTGTAGTAATAGATGTTGGAAGGGGTTCGTATAGTTTTACTAAAAATGAAGTAGGAGATGTAGTTTCATCTAATTGAATATTAACACAAATATAATAGTTATTCCTTCCAAAATTAAGATAGAATTCATCAAAATACCCTACAGATTCTATTTTAGTCTTTAGACTTACTACCTCTTCCCTAATTTCCTCACTAGTTAAAAAATTAGATTGAAGTCTTATTTCTGTTCTATCAGGTGATATTTCCGAAATAAAAATATCACTAATTTCAGGTGTAATAAAATTATATAAAGCAAAAAGGATTCCCTTATCAAAACCCGCATTTGATATATCATCGGCCGGGAATAATAGAATCTCTTCTATCTCTTCTTCACTGCCTTGATCATTTTGTACTCTATAATTTCTATAGTTTGGATTTGATGATAATAAAGTTCTATCAGCACTATAAATGTGAAACTCTATCCTATCTACAGTTGGATCATAGAAACTGGGTATATTAAAGTTAGGAATAACAATTGAATCACTTAATTCAAATGGTTGAGTTAAAAAATTATTTATATTAGCAGCTGATACCGTTGCCCTATTAGTAGAAAATTTTAAAATATCTTCTTTACCAGTATGAACTGCACCACCCATAGGGGTACCATCAGGCATTATGTGGTAATTTCCTATATAATCCCTTCCGTCTAGGTATTGTAATAAACCCCCTTCTGTGTATAAAATAGCTCCCATTATGCTTTATTTAATATCCGCCACCTCCCCCTGATCCTCCTACGCTTCCACCAGATGTTAAACTACCTCCACTACTAACCGCAGAAGTAGTTCTAATTCCCGCTATATCTGCTCCAGTACCTATTTGTCTCTGTTCAGTAGCAGTTACACCAGTAGAAAAATCTTGTATTAGGTTAAGATTTTGTCTTCTTATTTCTAAATTTTCTTCTCTTAATTCAGTTATTTCATCTAATAATGCCTGTATAGTTTCATTTACCTCCTCAAATCCTATATATTCAGTAGACTGTTTTATTAAAAATTCATGAGAATTGACATCCCCCACTTTAGGTATATTAAAAAATAAATTCTGATATAACGTAAAAAAATCTTCTATATTAGCCAAATTTACATCAAAAAATGTTTCATCTGGAGTTTCAACCAATTGTGTAAATTCAGTATCTACGGTATTATTAAATGATTGTTTATTAAAGACATTTCTTCTAAATCCTATATTTTGTTGGCTCATCCTTCTATTACTTTAAAATTTAAATCTTGATCAAATATTTTTACTTCTCCATCTATTTCAGTTTTTACTAAAACAGTATAATATCTTTCTGGTTCTAACCCATTCATATAAACCTTAAAAAAGGATGATTCTTCGTCGGCACTAATTCTAGTAAATTGTGAATCAAAATCTATTACATATTCATTAGTTTTACTATCTTTTATAGCATATAAGGATGATGCAGATGGGAGATAAAAA
>MDTG01419112.1_pt1 | contig 10286 bp, 9 predicted proteins | sample 811421 | NCBI WGS metagenome assembly MDTG01 (sample SAMN05326645, study PRJNA326480) | marine metagenome | isolation source: seawater | place: Pacific Ocean: South East | collected 2011
TCGATACTAGGATTCGTGATGATCACATTTTCAATTATCATTATACTGATATTAGGATCCTTCATTTCCTCAATCACCAATAAAGAAACCAAAATAGATCCTAATAGTATATTAGAGCTTAAACTAGACTATAAAATTACTGATAAACCCAATACTGATCCATTTAGTAATTTTAAATTTGGTTCGATTGAGCCTAATAATTCAAAAAATTTATATACGATTCTCCAATCAATTAATCACGCAACTAGTCATGAAAATATAGTAGGTATTATTCTCGATTTGTCACAATTTATGTCACCTGGTATTTCATCTACAAAAGAAATAAGAAATGCATTATTGAAATTTAAAGAATCAGGTAAATTTATTTATACTTATTCAACTCTATTATCTCAAACTGGATATTATTTAAGCTCAGTATCTGATTCGATTTTTTTATATCCAAATGGTAATATGGAATTGTCTGGATTAAGCACTACGGTTCCATTTTTTACAGAAACTTTAAAAGATTTAGGCATCAAACCTGAAGTAATAAGACATGGCAAATTTAAAGCCGCTGTTGAACCCTTTCTGTTGACTGAGATGAGCTCAGAGAATAAAGCACAAACATCACTTCTACTTGACAATATTTGGTTTAGTATGCTAAATGATATTTCAGAAAGTCGTAACATAAACACTCATAAACTTAATCAATTAGCTAATGATATTACTAATAGTATTTTACCTGAAAAATCTTTTGAGAACGGCCTAATTGATGGCTTAATTCATAAAAAAGAACTTTATAACAAAATTGCACACAAACTAGAATTAAAAGAGGAGGAAATAAACTACATTACACTCCATGATTTAAATATTAAAAACACACATCACAAAAATAAAATTGCAATTATTTATGCTGAAGGAGAAATTAATTCAGGAGAAGATGCAATTAATCAAACATATGCAAAAACCATCAAGAAAATCTATGAAAATAAAGATGTATGTGCAATCATTTTAAGGATCAATTCACCTGGAGGATCTGCTCTTATTTCTGATATTATTCTTGAAGAAATTAAATCTCATAACAACGAAAAACCTTTAATTGTGTCAATGGGTAATTATGCTGCTTCTGGGGGCTATTATATTGCTTGTGCTGCAGAAAAAATATTTGCCTCTCCTACTACAATTACTGGATCTATTGGTGTATTTGGTTTAATATTTACTGCAGAAGAATTATTAACAAATAAAATGAAACTATATTTTGACAACACCAAAACAAACACGTTTTCTGATTTCGGTGATTCATTTATACTTCCAATTAGAAGCTTGTCAAATCAAGAAAAGAATTTTATCAAAATTGGAGTTGAAAAAATATATACTAACTTCATAAATCATGTGGCAGAAGGTAGATCTATGAGTAAACATTTCGTGGATTCAATAGGACAAGGTCGAGTATGGAGTGGATTAGAAGCAAAAAAGATAGGATTAGTAGATACTATAGGGGGACTAAATGATGCTATATTATATGCAAGTCAATATGCAAATAATAATGACTTTACTATTGTTGAATACCCAAAAAAGAAAAATAGCTTAGAGTTAATGTTAGATTTTTCAAATAAAATTAGTGGTGCTATGAAAGATTTAAAAAATCAACCTTTAATAAACAATAATCTCCGAACAGAAATAACAAATATGCAGGGTATAAACGCAAGGTTACCATTCGGATTTCAAATTGAAGAAGAATAAGTAAAAATGGTGAACTCAGCACAACTAACATATCACGTATTATCTAGTTTATTTTTAACCTCTTTAATTGTATCAAATTTAATTTTTCAAAAATTCTTTAGTTTAAATTTTTTTAACATAATGACTTTTGAGCTTTCTGTGGGAATAATTTTTTACCCAGTGACATTTTTAGTTACAGACGTAGTTTCAGAAGTTTACGGAGCCAAAAAAGCTAATCAAATGGTTTTAACAGGACTATTTGCAAGTGCATTCTGTCTTTTAATAATTTATTTAGCAAATGTTCTTTCAGCAACTGAATGGTCACCTGTCGACAATAATACATTTAATTTAGTATTTGGTAACACCTCACTAGCAGTTGGCGCATCAATGGCTGCATATTTAGGTGCACAATTTATTGATATCAAAATATACCACTATTGGAAAAGACTCACTAAAGGTAGACACTTATGGCTCAGAAACAATTGTTCTACAATGTTTTCTCAATGTGTTGACACTATACTAATACTGGTTCTTCTTTGTGCAGGAAATGTAATAGAATGGTCTAAATTCACTTCATTATTTTATCAAGGGTTTTTATTCAAAATAATTATTGCTCTAATAGACACTCCTCTAATTTATTTGTGCGTATACTTAATTAGAACTGTTTTTAAAATTAATATTAACGAAGAACTAAGTTGAAAACTCAACTACAAATCCCTGATGAGCTCGAACATTAAATACAGTATTATTTTCAAAAATTAAATACTGTCCTTTTATTCCAACTAATTTACCCGTAATGAGATTCTCTTTTTCCATCTTTAATGAAGACACTTTATTTGGATAAGAAACAACAGGATAGTTAATATCATAAATAGTATTTGTATTAATAAAATATTTTACTAACTCTTTTGGAAAGAATTTCCGAATCCTTTCTTTTTCGAAAACCAAATCAATTGAATTACTCAAACCAGACAGCATTTTTCTCCAATTGGTTCTATCAGCAATATGTTTTTTAATGGCTACTTCAATTAAACCAGATAGACGTCTATTTGGAACTTCTGCAATCTTAATTGCCTGAGAAGCACCTTGATCAATCCAACGTGTAATATGTTGTCCTTTTCTTGTAATGCCAACTTTCAAATTACTAGAATTTGCTAAATATACATAATGAGAACATATTTGAAATTGTTTTTCCCACTCTAAATCTCTTTCCTCCACACCTAAATCAGCTGTACATAGTTCAGGTTTAAAAATACTTTGTGATGCCTGAGGAGCATTCCAAAAACACTGATAACAAAAACTTTGTCTATAAAATTTTGAGAAGAATTTATTACAAATACATTTTACCTTTCCTAACCATCTTAAACTAAATTGCTTATTTAAAATTTTATTTAATAAAATTTTTTCATTATCTATGACAAGATAGTAATCCACAGGATTATTGTATTTAACAACCATTTTAGAAAGAGCTCCGCTATACATGTACTTTTAATTTTAAAAATATGGACATTATAAATCGATTAATTTCTATAAAAATAAAAAATAGAATCAAACAAATAACACATGTATTAGAAAATCCATTTGAGACACAAAGTCAGCTTTTAATTAAACAATTAAATTTCGCTAAAAACACTTTATATGGTCAAAAGCATCGTTTTAGTGAAATAAACAACTATAATACATTTTGTGAAAAAATACCTATCAGTGATTATGACAAACTAAAACAATATATTACTTTAAGTCAGAGATATAATAAAAATATACTTTGGCCAGGTAAAATAAAGTGGTACGCAAAATCATCTGGTACAACTAGTGAAAAAAGTAAATATATTCCCATTTCAAACGAATCTATTTATCATTGTCATTTTAAAGCTGGTAAAGACATGCTAGCAATATATTTAAATAATTATCCCCAATCTAAAATTTTAAATGGCAAAAGCCTTATGATCGGGGGAAGCACTAATATAAACTATAATACTGGTTATTCTATTGGGGATTTATCTGCTATAATAATAAAAAATCTTCCGATTTGGGTACAATTAAAACAAACACCATCTACTAAAACAGCTCTACTAAATGATTGGGAACAAAAAATTAATGCAATCTTTGAAGAGACAAGAAACAAAAATATAACAAGTATATCTGGAGTTCCCTCATGGACAATAGTAATTTTAAATAAGATAATTAACAAACTAAAGATTAAACATCTCAATGAGATCTGGCCAAATCTAGAGCTTTATATGCATGGCGGAATAAATTTTGAAACATATAAACGTTCTTTTAAAAAATTAATTTCTAACAACATACACTATTTAGAATTATATAATGCTTCAGAAGGATTCTTCGCAATACAAAATGAAACTAATAAAAAAGACTTAATGCTACTTTTAAATCATGGTGTTTTTTATGAATTTATACCAGTTAAAAATGGCAAAGAATATGAAGACCAAATTATACCTCTTAATAAAGTTAAACTTGGAATAAAATATTCAATGGTTATTACAACAAACGGAGGCCTTTGGAGATATAAAATAGGAGATGTAATTTATTTTACATCTACTAATCCATTTAAAATTAAAATCTACGGACGGACAAAAAATTATATTAATGCATTTGGCGAAGAGCTTATGGTAAATAATGCAAACACTGCTATTAATATCACGTCAATAAAAACACAATCTATAGTTAATGAATACAGTGCTTGCCCCAAATTCTATTCTGATAATACTGGATGCCACGAATGGTTTATTGAATTCAAAAATGAACCTAAAAACATCTTGGAATTCATAAATATTTTAGATGAAGAGTTAAAAAAAACAAACTCTGATTACGAAGCAAAAAGGTACAATAATATTCTATTAAAGAAACCTATAATCAGAATCGTTAAACTAGGGTCTTTTCATAAAAGAATGAAATTAAAAGGAAAAATTGGTGGACAAAATAAAATTCCTCGACTTCAAAATAACAGAAAATTTATTGAGCAATTAATACCTTATTTATAATAATATTAATGTATATTTCAAAAAAATAAAAATATGCATATTGCAATAGCTGGAAATATCGGTGTTGGTAAAACAACATTATGTAAAATGTTATCAAAGCACTATAAATGGAACCCATTATATGAAGCTGTAGACAACAACCCTTATTTAGATAATTTTTATGAAGATATGCAAAGGTGGTCATTTAATCTTCAAGTATTTTTTTTAAACAGTAGATTTAGACAGGTCAAAGATATTATTGAATCAAAAAAAGATATTATTCAAGATAGAACTATATACGAAGATGCTTTTATTTTTGCACCTAATCTTCATGCAATGGGTTTAATGACTTTGAGAGATTACGAAAATTATTTAGATTTATTTAATCTCATGGAAAGCTTTGTTTCACCTCCAGACTTATTAATTTACTTGAGATCAAGCATCCCCGCATTAGTAGATAAAATTCAAGATAGAGGAAGAGACTATGAAGAGGGCATAAGGATAGATTATCTTAAAAGATTAAATGAGCGATATGAAGCATTCTTTGCAAAATATAAGCACAACCACTTAGTGATTCAAGCTACAGAAATTGATTTTCAAAACTCTTCGACAGATTTTAAATCAATTATTGAGAAAATCGATAAAAATCTAAAACAAAATAAACTAAAATAATTTAATTATTTAGTTAAATACATTACCTGTTTAACTCTATCTATAACTTTTTGCTCAGATGGTAGAAACTCGTTAACAAGTACAGGAGAATAAGCCATTGGAGTGTCAGCAGAACAAATTCGAGAAATAGGCGCATCTAAATAATCAAAAGCTTCTTTTTGAACTTTATAACTTATTTCTGAAGATATTGAGCCCAAGGGCCAACTTTCTTCTACAATAATTAACCTATTTGTCTTTTTAACAGACTGAATAATTAAATCGTAATCGATAGGCCTGAGCGTTCTCAAATCAATTAATTCCGGATAAATTTCTTGTTTATTTAACTTACTGATGGCATGACTCACTACTTTTAACATCTTACCATATGAAACAATAGTTACATCTGGACCCGAAGTGATGATCTTGGCCTGGCCTAAAGGAATTAAATACTCCTCCTCTGGAATTACTTGTTTATCTCCATACATCTGTTCAGATTCCATAAAAATTACAGGGTTATTATCTCTGATAGAAGATTTTAACAATCCTTTAGCATCATAAGGGTTCGAAGGCACAACAACTTTAAGTCCTGGACAATTAGCATACCAACTATCAAAAGACTGAGAATGAGTTGCTCCTAATTGACCTGCTGAACCTGTTGGGCCCCTAAATACAATTGGCACATTAAATTGACCTCCGGACATTTGCATTATTTTAGCCGCATTATTTATAATTTGATCTATAGCAACCAACGAAAAATTAAAAGTCATAAACTCGATTATCGGTCTCAATCCATTAATGGCAGCACCAACACCAATACCTGAAAACCCACCCTCAGAAATAGGAGTGTCAATCACTCTTTTTGAACCAAATTCATCAAGTAAACCCTTTGAGGCTTTATATGCACCATTGTATTCTGCTACTTCCTCTCCCATTAAAAAAACTGAACTATCTAACCTCATTTCTTCACTCATAGCCTGAGCAATTGCTTCTCTAAATTGAACTTCTTTCATAATTTAATTTGATAAGTTATTATCAAATTTATTTAAAATTTTGTAGTTAAAAGAATAAATATTGTAATCAATATAAAATACGTAACAATTATTAATCCTTTTTTGATTATTTTAGTATTTAACTTATAAAGAATATCACAATTATGAATATTTTAGTTTGTTTAAGTAGTGTTCCTGATACGACAGCACAAATTAATTTTAAAAATGAAAATACAGAGTTTGATGAAAATGGAGTCAACTTTGTTATCAATCCATATGATGAATTTTGTTTAACAAAAGCTGTTTTTTTAAAAGAACAAAATCCATCGTCTATAATTACTGTTCTTAATGTTGGAGAAGCAAAAAATGATGCTATTTTAAGAAAAGCACTGGCAATTGGTGCTGATAAAGCAGTGAGAATAAATCAAAAAGCAAGTCATGGACTTATGGTTGCTGAATTAATTGGAAATTATTGTAGCGGTAATAATTTTGATATAGTATTTTGCGGTAGAGAATCTATAGATTATAATGGGGGAATAGTGCCAGGTTCAGTTGCCACTAAACTTAACATGCCTTTCATAAATGGATGTATAGGACTAGAAATTACAAATCACATCGCAGAAATAAAAAGAGAAATTGATGGGGGACATGAAATTAGCTCTGTAAATTTACCCTGTCTGATTGCTGGACAAAAAGGTATAGTGGAAGAAAAGGACCTTCGTATTCCGTCTATGAGAGGAATTATGACCGCTAGAAGTAAACCTTTGGAAGTAATTGATTCAAATATTCAGTCTCAAGAATCAATAAAAGTGATTAATTATGAAAAGCCTGCACAAAGATCAGAATGCGTCATGATTGAGGAAAATGACATCGAGAAGTTGGTTGATTTACTAACTAACGAAGCAAAAGTAATTTAAAAAAAAAAATATGTCCGTATTAGTATTAGTTGAAAACTGGAAAGGAAAATTAAAAAAATCATCTTTTGAAAGTCTTAGTTATGCCAAGAAGATTTCTGATGGAATGTCTGTTAAATGCATTGCTTTAACACTAAATTGTCATGAAGCAGAAACCTTAAAAAAATATGGGGCAGACAAAATAGTTAATTTTACAAATATCTCTTTTGAAGAAACTACAAATACTAATATTTCCCAAATTGTAGAAAGTGTTGCAAATGAAGAAGCTTCTAAGATAATTATATTTTCAAATACTATTAATGGTAAGGCTATTGTTCCAGTTATTGCAAATAAATTAAAATTTGGACTTATAACTAATGCTATTGAAAGTCCCGAAAGCCTAAGCCCTTTACAAATTAAATGTAAAGCTTTCTCAAGTAAGTCATTTGTAAAATATCAAAGTGGGTTCGAAAAAAATATTATTAGTATTGTCCCTAATTCTATTGGTAATGCAACACAAATAGATGGTGATGGTGAATTATTAAATATAACATTTGACACATCTTTATTCGAAGATAAAATAAAATTAATTGAACAGTCCAAACAATCTGAAAAAATCTCTCTAAGCGATGCTGAACTGGTAGTATCTGCAGGAAGAGGTTTAAAAAATGCGGAAAATTGGACCATGATAGAAGATTTAGCTAATTCACTTGGTGCTGCAACTGCATGTTCTAAACCTGTTTCTGATATGGGATGGAGACCTCACTCTGAACATGTTGGACAAACAGGACTAGCAATTAATCCTGATTTATACATCGCAATTGGAATATCTGGAGCAATTCAACATTTAGCAGGAGTTAATAGTTCTAAAAATATAGTTGTAATTAACACCGATCCTGATGCTCCTTTTTTTCAAGCAGCTAATTATGGTATTATTGGTGATGCATTTATAGTTGTTCCAAAATTAATTAAATTGTTAAAAGACAGGGCAAATTAATATGAATCTAATTAAGTTAAATATAGTTGGATTATCATACAGTCAATTTAAGTCAGGAGCATACGCACTTTTTTTAGAAAATGAAAACGGCGAAAAAAAATTATCAATTGTGATTGGAGCTTGTGAAGCACAATCTATAGCAATTAGCTTAGATAAGAGCATTGTGTCACCAAGACCATTAACCCATGATTTATTTTTATCTCTAGCTAAAAGCAATCACTCTAAACTAGAAAAAGTAATTATACATAAACTGGAAAAAGGTATATTTTATTCTTCTTTAATGTTTAAAAACGAGACATCAAATGACAGCTTTATAATAGATAGTCGAACATCAGACGCTATTGCTATTGCTATAAGATTTAATAGTCCTATTTACACATCTATGGAAATTCTTGAAAAAGCCAATAATTACTTGAAACAAAAATTTGAATCAGAAGAAACTGAGATGGGTTCAAAAGTTACTGCAAGTAAAGAAGTAACAAAAAAAGAACTGGAGAGAAAATTAGAAATGGCCATTATGGATGAACAATATGAGTTAGCCGCTAAAATAAGAGATCAAATTAATAAAATGAATAAATAATATGGAGGGAATTTTTAGAGGATTAATTGGAATTATAAGCTTACTAGCTGTATGTTATTTTTTTTCAGCTAATAGAACAAAAATAAGTTGGCCTTTGGTTGTAAAAGGACTATCAATTCAAGTATTATTTGCAATTTGTATATTAAAAATACCAGTTATTGAAAATGTTTTTCAATCAATTAGTAATGTTTTTTTAGCCTTACTGGACTTTACTAAAGATGGCTCAATTTTTTTATTTGGTGAAACTCTAGTTAACAACTCATCTTTTGGTGCAATATTTGCTTTTCAAATTTTACCTACAATTGTATTTTTCTCAGCACTAACCAGTGTATTGTTTTATTTAGGAATACTTCAAAAAATTGTATACTTTTTTGCTATTATCATGAGAAAAATTATGAATCTATCTGGAGCTGAAAGCTTAGCAGCAGCGGGGAATATTTTTTTAGGACAAACCGAATCCCCTCTTTTAATAAGGCCATATATCCAGAAAATGTCTCAATCAGAATTATTATGTCTTATGGGAGGGGGGATGGCTACAATTGCTGGAGGTGTATTTATTGCGTTTACAGCAATGTTGGGAGAAGACTATGCACCACATCTATTAGCAGCTTCTGTCATGTCAGCACCTGCTGCTATTGTAGCATGTAAGATATTAATACCTGAAACTATGAAAATAAATAAAGAAATGTCATTAGTAAAAGGAGACTGCCTTGGTTCTAATGTATTTGATTCTATAGCTATAGGAACAATTCAAGGAGTTAAGCTTGCCGTGAACGTCGGAGCAATGATATTAGTTTTTGTTGCATTTATTGCTCTTATTAATCAACTACTTAATTTATTAGGTCAATTTACAGGATTCAATGATTTTCTAATTGAAAAAGAAAATATATATACTAATTTATCATTAGAAATGATTTTTGGATATCTTTTTGCTCCAATTGCTTGGCTGATTGGCATCCCATTTCAAGATATTTTATTGGCGGGTCAATTATTAGGCGAAAAAACTGTAGCAAATGAATTTATAGCATACGAATCCCTTGGGGAAATGATGAACAATAATCAACTTACCGAAAAAACAACTATAATGGCAACATACTTTTTATGCGGATTTGCTAACTTTTTATCAATCGGAATTCAAATTGGAGGAATTGGAGCTATTGCCCCTGACCGAAGAATAGATTTATCTAAATTAGGGATAAAAGCACTAATAGCAGGAACTATAGCATCATTATTAACAGCAGTAATTGTAGGCATATTAATATGAAAGCATACCTAAAATTGATGACCAATGTACTAAATAATGGTACGAAAAAAATTGATAGAACAGGTACTGGAACAATTAGTGTTTTTGGCCATCAGTCTAGATACAGCTTACATAATAGCTTTCCTCTCGTTACAACTAAAAAAATACATTTAAAATCAATTATTTATGAATTACTTTGGTTTTTAAAAGGTGAAACTAACATAAAATACCTTAACAATAACAATATAAAA
>MDTG01156758.1_pt1 | contig 10285 bp, 9 predicted proteins | sample 811421 | NCBI WGS metagenome assembly MDTG01 (sample SAMN05326645, study PRJNA326480) | marine metagenome | isolation source: seawater | place: Pacific Ocean: South East | collected 2011
TCTTTTTCAATCTGGTCCGATAGTCTCTGAAGGAACCATCTACGAATAGTGATTGGTAGATTATAAGCTTCCATAAATGACCAATTACCGTGATATTTCAATAAGAATAATTCTTCATATACGTTAGCAACGTAGTCATTATCTAGACCAAAAAAAGTCCACCGTTAAGGGGATATCTACCTCCTTCTCGAAACCACACGCTTGGCAAGCAAAGTGCTGCGTCATATCTAGTCCGGGCGTGACCTTTAGATAGGCGCCACGCAGATATCGAGAATCATAGGCCGGCAAGTTATTTACTACCTTGTGAATAGTTTCAAGCTCATCAACACCATTCACAGAAACAATAACCTTTTTAAGTTGGTCTGTCAAGTTAGTTTCAATACGGTTCTTATACTTCTTGTTAGCCTGCATTTTGGCTGCAAGCTCGTTCTCGTCCTTGCTAGTTAACAACCGGACCTCTACCTCAAAGCCAGTTCTAGGAAGCTTGATAAGGAACGTACCGTGCTCTGTGGGCACAACGTCATATTCCCCATGCTCATCTCCGTAATACTGGCTAACACTAGCCAAGTCAAACGTATTCTCAGATACGGTCGTGCAACTAGGGCAGGCTACCTTTGTCGTATAGTCTGGCCCAAAACCATTGATTCTGGAGGCCACAAGAATCGCGTTCTTGTCACCTGATAGTAAGGAACTTACATTAATTCTTCGGTCAAGAATAACGTTTTGCAAGAACCTGTCAATGGCAACCCCTTTTTTTAGAAGGGTGGGGGATGTAAGAATATCTTCATCCCTAGCTGTCATATACTTAATCTCAATTGTTTCTTGATTATGTAGTGGATGGTTTGGTGAATAAAACCTGCCCTTTGAAGGAAGGTCCACCAACTCTGTTGGGGTTGCGAAGTCCAAGGAAGGCTTCGCCTCATCAGCAACGGCAGGCGCCGGATCGGCGCCGGCTGAAAACCGCTTGTTGTTATCTCTCATTATTACCTCTTTGTTTTAATAGTTACTACTCAATTGACGCCAAATTTTGCTTCGACAGCGGCGCACTTCTTTTTATTGTTATTATAATACTCAAGACTATTCTTGCACAGGAACTTGACGCTCTTGGGGCCGCCACCGCCGGGGCGCACCTGAAAGATATCTTTAAAATACTCAAATTCTAATTCGTTTCCTATATTTGGGAAGTCGACTGAAAATGTTCTGTACCCCCACGTTACGGTTATCTCCACTAAGTTATCACTAGAATAATCTAGTTTTCCATAGTTTACCTCTGCTGGATATGCATCGTGCAGAGTCCATGTTTCAATGACTTGGCCACGAGAGTCAAGTTGATTAATTTTTACAAACTCAATGGTTCCGATATAAGCTGCGCTTGGACCACCGTATACGTTTTGTGCGGCGAGCAGAGCTTTGTCATCTTGAAACCCAGTCCTTCTTAGAACTCTAGCTAATTTTCTTGTAACATTTGGATATACAGGGTCGATGAATGTCATAGTAACCGGCTTAAACTTTGGACTTGTTGCCAACTCAGGGTCCAGAGGGACTGCATTAACCGCTTCATTCCCCTCGGCTAGGTTAGTAACAGAATATCCGGGCTTATCAGTTGTTTTGACCCACCAGATTGTATCGCCATTTGTATGGGCTATGTCAGCATACGCGGAGTTCGCTGCCGAGGCGCCGCCTTTTGCGACTGGTATCCCAGCCGCGTTCCGTTCTCTGTTGTCTTCTAAGCCCAAGCCGGGGATCTGAACTGAGAATCGGAACTGGGCCTTGGGATCGTAGTTATTTCGTGTCCCAGTCCAGAAGTTGTGTGCTTTCGGATTTGGACCTTCGCTGGGCGCCATTCAAACTCCCTTAGCTTCTGCCGGGTCCGCGGAAGAATGGCGAACCGTCGGCCGCCTCAAGGTCGACAAACGCATCACGCTCGGCTGTGAGAGATGCCCAATCGTAACGGAATTTAACCGTGCATTCTGTTAGATCGTCGTTGGAGTAGTCTAGTTCGCCCCATGTTAATTCCTTAACCCAAGCGTTATTTAGAATCCAAGTTTCGATAGCTACCCCATCCTCATCAATCTGATCAATCTGCACAACTCCAAGCGGTGTGATGGTGCTAGACTTAGACATGGTTTTGTACTGATCCGGCGTGGTGCCATTGATAGGTATTCTATACCCAGCTGCGGCGACGAGTGCAGCCATATTCCCAGCCAGAGCGGGCTGGATAGGGTCAACTAATGTAACTGAAACTTCATTCCACTCTGCTCTACCGGGCCAGTAATAAGTGTGGTTTAAGTAAGAATGCGAAGCTTCACCAAAGCTAATGGTGGGCTTATCCGCTTTTTTAGCATACCAAATAGCGTTTCCTTCACCACCGAGTCCATCAATTTGAAGCCGGAAACGAAAGCCTCTTTTTGGGTCTCTAGTCGGTGTATTAGTCCAGAAGTTTGTATCAGTCGACATGTAGTAGTATCTCCCTATCTATTTTTAAATAGTCATGAATCAAGTTTTAGTCCTCAAAAGAAGCTCCTGACCGCGTGATGATAAAGTCAATAGCAATAAACTCAATGGCTCTAGCCGGCTTGATAAACACCTTCGCGTAGAGGATGTTGCGGTCAACTAGGTCCGGAGTTGTAGTGGTTTCGTCAAGAACAACCTTGAAGTCTGTGAGCCCGAAACGAACTTGAACATCACCGAGAAAACGATCAGCTTTAGATTTAAAGCTATTCCAAGTAGCTTGAACGTTAGGCTGGAAGAGTGTTGTACTTGCGATTCTTGAAATGCCTCTCTTGAGGAAGATAAGAAGGCGCCGAACGTTAATTCGGTCAAGCGCCGATGGTGTTGCCTGAAGCGTCTTTTGTCCGAAGACCACGATACCCTCTGCGGGGAAAGAAGCAATCGGGTTGATGTTAAGCTCGTAAAGGTCATCGCGGTTACGAGACGTTAGCTTGGTCTCTACGCCCGTTACAGTGAGCCCACCGGCCCCAAGGGATAGACCGCCTCGTCGGAAGCCAGCAGGGGCAAACCAGACATCAGCGGCGCGCTCTGTGTTAGCTAGGACGCCTAGAGCAACAACAGATGGTGGCATTGTAATTATGGTGCCAGTCTGATCGTCTCTAACCTTAACGAACGGATAGTAAGCCGCACCATATGAAGAGTTGAGGTTTCTAGCCTTCATATTGGATAGCACGTTAGCGACATTGCCTTTGCGTTCTTCAGCGGTCTTGTCATTCTCAGCCCTAGGGACAAATCCCCCCTCAACATCAATAACTGCCAGAGCATCTGCACGAGCCTCACAAGTATCAATAAGGAACTTGGTTATCTCTGGGTTTGTTAAGCCCGGGACAGAAGCCAAGTTCATTTCAATCACTTCTGGGTCTGCTATAGTTCTGATTGCACGTCGGAGTGTGTAACAAGGATAAGAATTTTCTTCCGTCTTCCCAGAAAGCAGGGTGTTGCGGAATGGGTCGCGCTCCTTGATGTTAAGTCCATTGTACCCACCGAATAGCGGAGAGGTAAAGCGGTTGATCTTGGCGTCAAGAATGCTTTCATAGTTTGCAGTGCCATAGGCATTACTAACAGCTGTGAACGATGTTCCATTCGCGTGTGACCCACTGATGTAGGCAGCGTCAGTAATATTGAGTGTTGGACTGGTTGCCAAGTAGGCAGAGCCTGTTGTAACAAACACCTCGTCAAGTGTAAACTTGAACTGCGGCACTAGATTAGAGGGATAACCGCCTTCGCCGAAGGCATCAACCCATGCGTCGTCACCGATAGTATCCATACCAAACGGCCTTAAGTAATCGCTGTAGCCTGCATCAAATACGGTGCTTGTACGCGTCTTGGTAGTCTGAAGGCCAAAGTAAGCACTCTTGATTGGTGATGCACCATCAGCGCCGTTAGAGCAGCTTAGGCGAGTGTTGACCGCCGGGTATGCAATAGACGCTGTGCCATATTGAGCTGTTGTTGCGCTTGTTTTGTCACCAACCCACAAACTAGTTGAGGGTGCCGCGCTGAACGGTATGGCATTAGCGCCATAAGCATAAGAAGAGGCTAGTGGGGCATTGTTAACAAGTGCTGCCGGGTCGGGCCCAGTTTCAGATCCAGTGAAATATGTCCAGCTAGCATATCTTGGCGGGCCAAAGACGCCAAATGGTAGAACCTTTTCATTAACATTGTTGTTAGCAACTTGCTCTGCCAAAACAATTCTAACATACTCTGAGCGGTTGGGGTAATCGCCCAACTCTTCATATCTGTCTTCCTCTTCGTTATAAGAGAACTTAACATCACCTACTTTTCTGGCAACATAATTAGAACTCTTGGGATCCAAGTTGCAGTTTGAGAAGCGCTCTAGAATTACTGGTCCAAGGTCTGTGTCGTCAGCTTTACGGATTTCAATATCAAATGAGCCATACTTAACATTTTCATTGCTCGGGGCCTTGATGTTATTAATAGAAATCTTAATGTTTTCTTGTAGCCAAGAGCCGTAGCCGTTAATTCCAACAAACTTAAAGAGCTTTTGCTGGCCTTCGTGTGTATATGAGGCCGTGTCAGCATTTAAGCTCTGCGCGAAGAACCAGCCAGAATGTGCATCGCGGTACTGATAGCGCTTTTCGGCCGGCGTGTTAACACCCGAGGCGCCGTTGGCGACTGCTACAATAGCTCCAAACTGTGTTTGGCCAGCGAGATTAAGTCTTTGGACCTGACCTTCAAAGGTTTCGCCGAGCCAGTAAGTCTTGGCTGCTGCTACGTTAATATCGGCGTTAGTAGCAGTTGGGTCTGTGTTGAATACGTTGCGGACAAAGTTACGACTCCCTTCAGTTAGATTAAAGGTTATGTCTTCTAACTTACCTGCTCCCGTAGTGGGGTTACCAGAAGTGCTGTAAATCTGTGCTTTGAACTCTCCATTCGTGGCCTCAATAACTGCGCCGGCTGCTCCAGTGGTAGCAGCGGTAGCACCAGTGGAGGCAAGGTTACCGGAAAGAATAATAGCGCCCTCGTTTAGATACCAGACAGCAGCAAGGGTTCCTTCGTTTGCTGTGTCTCTTGTAGAACCGGATGCAAAAACAAAGAGGCCGTAAGCCCCACCATTAGTACCTAAAGTGGAGGTGGGTGTTATAGCTGTTGTCTGCCAGCCGGCTAACCCAGCGGTCGTGGCCTCAGGCGAGTCAGTCCCCATGAGACGAAGGAAAGTAACAGGACCAACGCCAGAGCGGAGATAAGCCTGTGCGGCGTATGCGGCGTATGTCGGTGCTGAAAAATTGCCGTCGCGCCAAACATCGCCATTACCACCAAAGCCATCGACAGGTTCGCCAAAGGTTTGAACAAACTCAGAGAACGATCCAACCTTGGTTGGGATCATGCCCGGACCCTTTCTTGATCGCCCTATAATAACTGGGCCTACAGCGTCGGGAATCGCGGGGATTTGCGATTGGTCTATTTCATTAATGAAAATACCGGGGGATACGAATCTAAACTTACTAGCGTCTGATGGCATTACTTTGTCTCCTTAAACCACAATTGTCCGAATATGGTTCCTTTCACTTTATAAATAGTATTGTATAGAGGCAAAGACCTTACTCTCTATAAAAACCTTTTGCTTCTTCGTCCTCACGGAATGAGTCGTTAATGTCGCCCACAATAACTCTTTCGCGAGGAATCTTGACATCAACAAAATTCTCTATCATGGTAATCTTGGGTTTTGGATCGTTGGCACCCTCGCCCATAAGATAGCCAAGAACCTTTAATTTTATGTCCGTAATATATGTTCGTTCTTCTTCTCCGTAATTGGTTGTGTTGTTACTATAGGATATATCACCCTCAACAAATGCTTCATAGCGATGGCCCTCATTAGTAATAAAAAACGAATTAGCCTGACCTGTAAAAGTATAAAATGGCTGTATAAGATCATTCATCTGTTGAACATACTCGGTTCTAATTCTTAAATTATATGTTGCATTGACCCAAATAGGAATTGGCTGATACAAAGTTTGTATAACTGTAGGGTCTTTCTTCTTAGTTTTTATTGGAAAATTTAATTGTCCTACACCAACATCATTGTTAGCTCCCGCGCGGCGGGCGGCAAAGGCATTCGCAAAATTTGATGTCTTAACTTGATTTATTCTGGCGGCGGCCGGAACATTTACTCTTCTTATCTTTCTAAGACCTGTGCCAAAATCTGGCATGTGGGCTTGCCAAGTGCCTTTAAACGCCGGGTCTTTGGTCATTGAAGCTCTTTCAACAGTCATTAGCGGGAGCTTAAAGATTCCCTTTCGGTCGCGGATATCTTGATCTCTAGAATTTTTAATTTGATGGGCTCTCTCAGCAGCAACCCAAAGAACTGGAACGGCAATATTACCTTTGTTGGTTGTTGTTTGTAAAGCAAGCTCATCCCTAATATGATTGTACAGGGCGGTATCAATGTTTTCTATTGTTGACGGCATAAAGGCTACTTCTTTTAGCCTGCTGTCTGCGTTTTTCAACTCGGTAAAATCATACTTAGATGGCATTGAATAAGTCCTCCCGTGCTCTTATGCATTTAGCTGATATTTCTAGCAAATGATCAATCTGACCGTATAATTGCGTGGGCTCAGAAAGAGTAACTATCTCAAAGAATGTATCACCGTACAGAACAAAATCTCCTTCCCTAACAAACAAATCTTGGTCCTCAATTAATCTTCGCTTGTGAAAGTGAACTACGATTGAGGAATCTTTATCAAGACCTATACTGTCTTGATATTTTGTTTGGATACCTTCCCATTCTACTAGGGCGTGAACTCTCACAGGTGGCAAAAAGTTCTTTAATATTGCCTCCCCATAGATGGGATGGAAATTAGTTGTGTTCTGGTCTATCGGATAATAAATTACGGTCTGACCAATAACACGTTCTATAAGCTCATCATTAACCTGCTTTACAAGGTCTCGTTCTTTCTTTCCTGTAAAGAGAGGAGGGGGTGGGGCGTCTGGTTGTGTCCATTTATTTTCATTTGACATCTAAGTTACCCCTGATAAATCATTAGTGGAATGTTGCTATTAACCTTGTCAATAGCTGCTACCATAGCCGAATCCTGCTCCGCGAGAGCCTTATAGGTCATCTCATCTAATATAGTTTTAAGTTCTTCTTTCAGGCCATCTTGCTCGTCTTTAGCTTGTGTAAGAAGGTCTCCTGAATTTAGTGAAACATTGTCGCCGGGTATTGGGATGTTGCCACCAAACTTACCACGGATCTGTCCGAGCATTTCTTTACAAAGAGCTAGCGCATATCTACGAATCCAATGTTTACCAATGGCATTAATATTTTTATAAGGTATGTTATCAAATGGCAACGTATTCATGTTATTGATACCATCAGTGCCATTCTTTCTATCTGAGTCCTCTGTCCAAGGCTGGCTATCAATAGTAAACTGCACATACATAGCTGGAACAAAGCCGTGTGGAATTGGAAATATTCTTAGCTTGTTGTTAAACAACTCATATGAATAGTGCGATAATCTAGTAAATAAGTGGTCCTCATACGCCATGGCTTGAAGCTTATTCTGCCAAACAGGAACAATCTCAAAAGTAGTATCGTCTGAATATTGGCCATAGTAGTTTAAGTTTCCTACTACGTTAAGGCCGCCATAGTATCCGTAAAATCTCCACATTGCTCCGGGGGTCTTGTAGAACACTCTATGAATCTTTACTTTACTGTTGCCAACTAAGTCGGCATATGGAACGGCGCCGCCAGTTGACTCGTCTACGTTTGTTGCTGCTGATCGGGATATGATAGTTTGCAAATCATAATCTTGAACGCCAGCTGATAGATTAAAAGAAGCTGAGTAGAAAGTGTTGTTGCCTCCAATGCCAGCCTCTTCAGAGAACCCTTCACCTACACGACGGGCATACTCGGCCTTAAATGTTGGAAACGCTAGGTTGACAGCAGAACCAGCGGCATCTCCACCAACCATCTGCCCATCGTGATTAAAAGTGCCAGTGGCAAAACCTAAAAGACTGCCCAAAACATTTTTAGCCTGATGTTTGTTAATGTGATAAGAGTATTCTAAAACAGCTTCTTCATACGCAGTGTAAACATTACCGGGCGTGATTTCTATGTCCAATACATCACCACCAAGTTTTTTAAACGTATAGGCCACTTGATCGGCAGCCCCCTTAATAAAATTAGCATCAAAGAGATCTGATTCTGTATCAACATAAAGCCCAAATGGATAGTGTGAGGGGTTTGCGGCGCCGTTGCCTTGCACAGACGTACTGCCTGTCGATGTTAAAACCACAGTGCTTGTCGTAGAAACTGGCGTTAATGTTGGCTTGGCCATTTATATCTCCTTATACACTGGCTATAAATAATTCTAAATCTACCGAGGCTGAGTTTGCGGTGGCTGCGATGGCCTGCAAGTCAGTTAGTGTGACTCCGGAAATGTCAGCATATTTAGTAACACCAACATTCGCTGAATCGGAGGGCAAAGTGGCTTGGATAACGTGGCTACCTCTCGGATCCAACCTAAACGCATAATCTGTTGAACTGGCGCCTGTAAATCTTAGGGTTGCGAAGTTAGAGCTATCTAGGTTGGTTATTCTTAGATATCTAACATCAGAATTTATAAACTGCCCGGCTGATGCGGACGCCGCAAACCGAACTATTTCAGTAGAACCTGTACCGTCAGTGGACACTATTCTACTTGATATTTCGCTTATACCGGGAAACGTTATCCTATTTCTAGTATTAAATGAGTGCGAGTGAAGTTCAATTTGCTCAGCTATGGTTACAGTTAAGGTTGATGGTCTTACTATGGTTGGCATGCATGCAGTCTCCTGTCTACTATAAATAGTTTAGATAAAACAAAACCCCCATCAATAAGACGAGGGGCTTGTTAAACCGTTACTTTCAAAATATCAGGTATCTGCTTTCTTTTTGGTCGTTCTTCTTGTTGCTGTTCTCTTGGTTAGCTCCTTTTTAGCAGTGGTCTTTTTAGATGGTGCTTTTGTTACTTTTGGAGCAGGTGTCTCGACAACCGGAGCAGGCACCGGAGCAGGGGCGACAGCCTCTGCACTGCGCTTGGCAGCTTTAGCCTTGAGTAATTTTCTTTTACGGATATTCATTTGAATTCCTCCTCTTGTATAATTAGTTTGTCCCAAAACAAAACGCCCCGCTATCCGAAGACAGCGGGGCGTTACTCTAGAAAGTCTAGTTAGCTACTAAGCGCCAGACTCACCGAGAAGACCACGACAGATGACGAGGCCGTACATGTCAGGACGGACCATCTTCTTCGCGTAGCGAGTCATCACGCCCTTGCGGGGGATGAAGTCCTCGGTACCGAAGATAGTCGGCGTGACCTGTAGGGGCACATAAGGAGCGTAAACATAGCCGCTCTCAAGGAAGCTACCACCCTTACGGCCGACGAGAATCAAGTTCCGCGGGAAGTAAGGATCGATGTAAACATCGAACTTCTTGGAGATAGCGCCAACCTTTACGGCACCAGCAGTACCACGGTCAGCGTCGGCCGTGACACTCGCACGGAAACCAGCCGTGAACTCAAGGATGTTAGCAACTTCAGGTGAGGTCACGATGAAGTTAGCACCACCCCGTAGAGTCTTACGGTGGATCTGCGCGGACACATCATTGATGGTCTCGATAAGAGTCTCATACCACTCGGAAACCGTACCGGTGAAGTCAGGAGCAGCAGCCGAAGCGCCAATCTCTGCACCAGTTGTGCGGTTCACGAAGAGACCGGGTGAACGTGACCAGTAGAACGTACCAGCAGTTGCACCGTGGATAAGATCAGAAATGATCTCACGGTCAATCTCAAGAGCAATCTGCTCGGAGAGAATTGAAGTCAACTCAACCTCGGCGTCGAGGTTGTGGTACGCGTTAAGGTCCTGACCAAGCTCAGGTGACCACTTGGCCTTGAGCTTACGGGTCTGTGCCGTAACAGCGATGCTATCCACCTTGATGTCAATCTCGGGGATCTCCGTCTTGTTGGTGTCGGAACCAAAGTTACCTGTCCCGAAGGAAGGCTCCTCAAGGCCCCAAGTATCTGCACCAACAACAGCGCCGATGGCGCCAGCAGACTGGTCGAAGTTGTCACGGAGCGGGATGCCGGCGCGGTCAAGAGCATCGGCAGCCGTAGCGATTAGTGCCGGGCTTTCAGAGCCAGACGCGTTAACAACAAACAAGTAGTTTGCACTGTTAGTCGGGTCAACCTGAGACAAGCGACGAACGAGTCGTCCATCAATAGGAGCAGAACCCTCATCGGCCAAAACGATATCAATAAGATCATCGTCGTTAAACTCAACA
>MDTG01186305.1_pt1 | contig 10285 bp, 3 predicted proteins | sample 811421 | NCBI WGS metagenome assembly MDTG01 (sample SAMN05326645, study PRJNA326480) | marine metagenome | isolation source: seawater | place: Pacific Ocean: South East | collected 2011
CAACAGTATTCAGTTTCAATGTTGTGTTATATTGTGAACCAACATTTGATGTGAAAGTGAATGCTTCATTCAATTGACCTTCCCTAATAACAAGTCTGTTATGGTCTGTCAGTGCTTCTGCATTTGAAGTGATTGTGTTTGCTTCCAATGCCACACCTTGTATCTTGACAAAACCAAGATCTGATTGACCTTGTGGGTTCAACAACATATCGCCTGTTGCGTTCATTGTGTTGCCTGAGAATGTGTAATTTCCTATCGTGGATTGTGTTGGCAATGAACTCCAACTTGCCACTTTGTCAGTAGTGCCTGAAAGTGTAAGAACTTGTCCTGCTGTTCCCATATCACCTGATAATCTGAACACATTGGATTTGTTCATAACTGCTGTTCCAGTTGCTCCTGAACCTGCACCACCTGTGAATGCTACTGTTGGTAATGATGTGTAACCACTACCTGGATTAGTTATATCAACTCTTGTAACTTGACCACTTGAATTCACTACTGCGGTTGCGGCCGCGCCTGAACCACCACCACCTGAAAAACTAACAGTTGGTTGTCCACCACTATTATTATAACCTGAACCAACACTTGTTATTGTTACATCATCAATACCTGTTTCATTTGTTTTTCCAAATCCACCAACAAATTTAATTCTATGTGCTGTGAGTGTTATAGCATTGGTATCACTGTCTGCTATTTGTCCTGCTGTCAATCCAATGGCACCATCTGCATCAGGATCACTTTGATAACTGTTTGGTCTTGCAAATAAATTTACATTACTGTCTGCGTGTAAATTGATTTGTCCATTTATACCACTGTTGCCATCTGTGTTGTTTGTGGCTTTGAAATCCATTATACCATATTGTGATACAAAAAATAGATCACCATTGGCTGAAACAGTTGAATCACCGTATATGTGATTGCCTGATTGATCACCTTTGAAATTTAAATTAGTTAGATCGTGTATTGCTCCTCTGGTTCCACCTGACTCTATGAATGTGATCTCGTTGACATTTTCAATATCACGATAGTTCATATCCAATTTACCTGTGCTGTGGATTGTTAAATCTTTTACATTTGATAGATCATTGCCATTTGCATCTACATCATTTGCCCAAGTGTAACTTACACCTGCATCACCTGGTTCAAATCTACTGTTTGCTGTTGACCAAACCAATGCTTGTCCATTTGTTATACCTGATGTTATTACATTGTTAAGTGCATCAATGTCTGCCGCGGCTATACGAGCATCTGCTCTTGCGTTGGTGTGATATAAATTTGTGCCTTCTGATAGATCACTTGTTGATTTTGTTGCTAGTCTTGTGTCAAATGCTGAATTGGCCCTTGTATCTGTGTAATACAAGTTTGAACCTTCTGCCAGATGTGCAGTTGTTTTGCTTGACAGATCTAAGTTTGCACCTGTCTGTAAATTTACTCTTGCATCTGCTCTAGCATTTGTGAAATATAAATTTGTTGAACCTTCTGTTATCTCGTCTGTGTTATCTTTACTTGCAACCTGTGAATCTACATAAGCCTTAACACTTTGTTGTGATGGTAATTTTGTTGCACTATTAGTTGACATATTGTCTTCATCAATAAGCCAATCACTTGTTATTCTTGAATCTACTCTTGCATTAGTGAAATATAAGTTTGATCCTTCTGATAAATCACCAGTGTCTTTTGTTGCTAATCTGTTATCAAAATCTGTGTTGTCAAAATCATTGTCATCTGCAACTACAAACTTTGAACTTGCTCCACTGTATTTTAAAATCTTGCCATCTGCTACACCAGTCGTGTCCACATCAGATAGATCATTTGCTGATGCAATAATGCCAAGTGCTGTTACATTTCCATCTGAATCAAAACCTAAATATTTTGATGCTCTTGTTGTTTTGTTTGGTAGTGTTAGGTTTGCTTTGACATCACCATTTGCGTGAAAACTGTCTGCATCTGTTTTATCAACTTGTATTGTTTGTTGTCTAATGCCTTTGTTATCTCTTGAGGCAATATTCAAGTTGTCAAATTCTCTGTTAAGTGTTGGTGCACTTAGAGCCGCACCATCTGTGAAATCAGTTGTTCTTTCTGGTGATCTGTTTGATTGTATTGCAATTGGTTGTAGATTTGTTGGTGCTGTTCTAAATCTTACAGTTCCTGTTGATGCAGTATCTTCTGTTGTGCCAATTACTTCAAAAGCAAATCCACCACCTGTAAATGTAACAGTTGGTGATGTTGTATAACCTGAACCACCTGCTGTTACAGTTATTGAATTAACAGCACCATTACTGATTGTGCAAGTAGCCGTTGCTCCACTGCCACCTCCACCAGATAATACTACTGTTGGTTCTGTTGTATAAGCAGTTCCGCCTGCTCCAATTGTGAATCCTGTTACTGCACCCGCGGCTATTGAAGCCGTTGCAGTAGCAGTTGTGCCAAGTTGATTTTGATATGCATCTGTTCTTACTTCTAGATCAGTAGCATTCATTATCTCAAAACTGAATGAGTAATCGGTAGTGTTGCCGTTACCTGTGTAAAAAATTCTTGGAGTTGTGTTGCTTACCGCCATTTAATATCCTCTTTTAATAATGTTATTTATAAAATCCTTTAGTTAAGGCCCTTCATAGACTCGTAAAAAAAGTTATACGGCTTACCTGATATAGTATTATCTCGAGAAACCTTTTTTAACTTCTTTTCTTGTCTTCTGTATTTTCTTGGGTTGAACCACTGATTCAAATATTCGTGTTTAACCTGTCTTACGAACATCTGTGCCCACCACAAGTTTTGAAATGGCACATAATTCATTAATTGTGCAGTTGTTTGACTAACTAATTCTTTGCCATCACCTTTAACTAATTTTGTCATAACATCTTCAGGCAATGCCATTATGTTCAATATATCACCTAAAAATGGTCCTAAAACTTGTGATGCTTTTTCTGATTCAGAAATAAAGCCTGGTGTTGGTTCATCTGTTAATTTGCTTAATAATGGAGCACCAATAAACTGCATTGGAATATCAGTGAACAAACCTATTGCACCACTCATTTCTGCACCTCTAATCCAAATGTTTGCATCTTTGAAAGGATTTCTTGGTGCTCTACCTTTCAAATAATCTTTCAACATAACAACTGCTGTTCCCATCAGTGTCATATGCGTTGCCATAAGTGTCAAGTTCTGTGCAAATTCTAATTTGCTTTGAGACTTTTTCATTCTCCATACAACTTTTCTTGTGTATGAAATTGGATGTGATTTAAACTGCAACATTGTTTTTGCAATTTCACTTCCCCAAGTGCCTGGTTCGTTAAAGAAAGAAGTGATTGCAATATCAAAATCACTTGGAGTCATAACCATTGTGTCAACTACATCATTGAATGCCGCTGAAAGTTTTTGTCGTAAACTTGATTTGCCATAACTGAATTCAAAATCTAATTCTTGAACTTTGAAAATATCTAATCTGCCATTTTGGTCCAATGGCTGGTTCTTTAATAGTCCATTCCAATCTTTTTTGCTTATTCCAAATTTTTCTAATTGTTGTTTGAATTTTGGATTCATTTTATCCCAAGCCTTGTTACCTTTGATTAAATTTCCTAGTTCTTTTCCATAGATACCAGTGGCCATTGCTTTTCTTCCTTCAGTCCACCAATTCAACAACGATACTTTATAAAGAGCATTCGCAGTCATCGAACCTGCTTCTTCAAATTTTCCTGCTCCTGACGAACCTATGTGTCCAAATCTATCACCTATATTACCCAAATAAGTGTCAACACCTTCAAGCATATACTCTGCGTATTTTCTAAAATCTTCAGGTGCTCCTTTAAAGGTATATTGAAAGAAAGAACCTAATGTCTTGTGCATTGGCAATCCAAATAATGACTTACCTGCGTGATTGAAATTGTTTATATCCATTAAAGCAGTAACAGTAGCACTACCTAGTTTAGTTGATGCTTGGAATCCTCTTATACCTGCTAATATACTTGAGGCTGTGTTATGCTCTAAATGAACAGGACTGACTTTGTTAGCCATATATCCTATTGCCGCTTTTGCATTTTTAGTTGGAGTTAGATCTTCTATTATTCTTCTAAATTGCTCAAACCCTGCTTTGTAGTCTGCACCAAAGAATTGAACCAATGCTGTTTCCCTAGCCATTTCTCTGAATTGTCTCATTATGTCAATATTCAAATCATTGTCTGAATATTTTTGCATAAGTTCAACCATTGCGTCTCCATCTTTGAAAGCAAATGTTGGTTTTCTATCTTCTACAGGTATATGATTATCAACCTCAATGTTTCGTGGACTAGTATCACCCATTGTCCTCCAATCAGCATTGTCTTTTAACATTCCTTCAAATAAATCATCAGCCAACTGTTGTCTTCTTGCTAAATCACCGTGAACTTTGTCATCAAGTGCGTTTGCAATTTCATCAACAAATTGTTGCTTTTGTCCTTTTGCTTTTATTTTTTTAAATTCAGCGATTGACCATTTTGGTTTTAATCTTAAATCACTAATCAAACTATTGAAGCCATTTGACTTTTTCATTTCAGCAATTTTAAATTGTGAATCAAATAATTCTCTAGCAACTGCAAATGCTTCAACATTTTTTGTAACTGATTGTGTGTTGTTTGGATTTTTAAAAAATTCATTATACTCAGTCATCACTTGACCTAAGTTTTTTTTATCTTTTAAATAATCAACTGGATCTCTTCCATCAAGAACATCTCTTACTTTTCTAAAAAAATCTCCTAAAAATAATTTTTCATTTGATTTCATCATTTGCTCAAATGGTAACAATCCTTTTGTATCATTTGTATTAAAAACCATACCAACAATTCTATTCATTAGAGTTTTATGAGGAACTTTGCCCTTTAAATCATCTATCGTGTTTGTAATTCTTGATATTGCATCAAAAGTAGATAATTTTTTCATCATCTTTTGTGTTGAATTTTTTTGGGTGTTGTTTACTCTTTCTTCAAACTTTTTATTGACTGCCAGATCTTGATCAATGGTGCTGTCAAAAGTTTTACCTTCAAGTGCAAGTTCTTCTCTTATTTTTAAAACTTCTCTTTCTAAATCTTCTTGCTTCCAACTTTTAGTTGTGCTTCTATTTCTATAATCAATGTAACATTTATCTGCCATTATAAAGTCCCTGCCGTTAATCTACAGAACACATAATCTTTTAATGATTCTTTGTGTTGATGGTTTGCTCTCATATCATCATCAAAATTTTTAATTATTGTTCTAAGTTCGTTACCTCTTGCATCTATTTTTGCATAACCATTTTCATCAACAGGTATTTCTGTTCTTTTAACACCTAATCTTTTACCTAGTAATTCTCTTTCTCTAGATGTTAATGATGATATCTTTGTTGTTGTTAAATCAATCAATTCGTTTGATTCATTAATGAAGTATCCACCCCTAAATAAATTTTTACTAGATATAACTGACTCTGCTGTCCAAGCCTTGTTAGCAGTTTCAGTGCTACCATAGTTTTGAACAAAATCTCTACTTTGTCCACTTACACTTGCATCTACTTCATTTTGTGTTGAATAATTTTTTTTGTTTTTTAATTTTGAATCAATGGTTTCACTGCCTGAACGATTAGTTCTTAGATTAACTTCTTGGCCAATTGGTTCTGCTTTTTCATTGATACTATTTCTATAACTTAATGCACTCTCTTGGTTTGCTTCAATGATTGCTTTTGCATCATCATCATTAAGTTGCTTACCTCTCTTACCATCTTTTCTTGCTCTGAAAACTCTTCCTGTTGCATTATTAAAATCATCATATTCAATTTCGTAATTGTTGTTTTGAAATTCTATTTTGTCATATGTTAAATCAATTTTATCTAACTCACCTTTTACATTTGTATCTTTTTGTATCTTTGCTGTGAGTTCATTAACTTCATCTATTGTTCTTAAGACTATTGCTGGTTTCTTATCTACTTTTATGCTGATACCTTCAAATCCATCTAGTCTTGATGCTAATGTTGGTAGTATTTTTGCAAGGTCTTGTGATGAACCTGCAATAGATATTGTGTTACCATCTCTAGTAACTTCTACTTTTGCATCATCACTGTTAATTCTTCCTGCTGTATCAATTTTTATTGAATCAATAGTTGAAAAATTTGTTGTCGTTATTGTTGAATATTTTGATACTTCTGCGTGTCCAGTTTTTATTTTAATTTTGCTTTTTTGTTTTGGTGTGTAATCAGTGTCAATTTTTGTGTCAGTGTCAAGTTTACCTGAACGAGTGTATCCTACCCATTCATTTGCTTTGTTCCACCCTGCTCCTATTCCTCTACCTATCAAAGGAAACATACCACCTAGTAAAGTTGCAAAACCTAAATTTATTGCAACATCAGATTTTGACAAGCCACCTGGATCTCTTACATCTTGCGTTCCATAAGCAACACCCTGCAGAGCACTTTCAACAACAAAGTTGGCCGCTCCTGCATAAGCCATTTTTAAACCTAATCCTGCTTTGGCATATGCCGCGGCAGGTGCCGCAACTAAATTAATTGGATCTATGGCCGCACCAAAAAAGATACCTGTGCCTCTTGTGAACATTCCTCCACCGCCACCTCGTTCAACTAATTTTTGATAATTTTCACCATCTGCTCTTGTGAAAAAAATATTTCTTGCAACATCAATAGTTAAACTTTCATCCCACGGCACATCACTAAAATAATATGGGTGTGACTCATTCCAATCTTCTCTGCTGATTGTATCAATTGGATTTACAGCACTAAATTTTAAACCTAAGTCTGATATTAAACTGTATGAAGTATATTTTTGACCTTCACCAAAACCTGCAAGTGCTTGATCCCAAAAACCTGCTTTGGGTGTATACATATTTTGTCCATCTGCTTGGACCAGTCTTTCTTTACGAGGACTTAAAAATGGATCGTTTGTGATATCTGTCATTAATCAATCCCCATCAACACTTGACCAAATGTTAGATCATTTACTACTTGTTCTATTTTTTCATCTGAATCTTCAAGGTCTCTAACATAGTCATACAATGCCATTATTGGAGACATTATTGTTGGTGGATTGGTTTCTGTTTTTCTATCTTTGTTGTTCTTCCAATTAGCCAACACTTCATTTCTTCTTTTTTCGTCTTTAAGACCTTCGAATGATTCTATGTCACTTAGATAATCTAATATCCAGTCTGTCATCTCACCATCTTTAATAAACATTGATATGGCTTGTAATTGTTTTTGAACACCAGCATCTGAAGAGATAGTCATTATCGATTCATCAGGTGAAGGCTTGTTTAATTGTCCATAAATTTCCATTAATGTTTCAATCTTGTTGTAAGTAGAATAATTTTCTGGCTCTTGAACAAGTTTTTCATTTTCTTTTGCTTGAAAATCTTGTGCTTCTGCCCACTCACTACCTGTTATGTTGCCATCGTTGTTTTTATCAAATGCTTTGTATTTTTCATATAAATTTACATTGTTTCCGATTTCACTTAAAAGTTTTTCTTCTTGTTCATCAAATGCTTTTTTGTTTTGATCATATGTTGTTACTTTTCCTGCAACTGCTTCATTAACAACTGTCGTAAATTTTTTATTGTTGATGTTTGAATCGTATTGCCAAATATCAACCACATCTTTTATTTCAGCATCATCGTTAGATTCTTCATCTAGATGGATATTAATGTTGTTTGTGTAAGAAAATTCTTCTGAACCTGATGGTAGTTTTTTATAGATTGTTGTTATAAACATCGCATTTTCTTTGTTAAGAATTTTTAATGTTCCACCATCAATTGCCAGTGCATAGTTGTCAAAAGTGTTGTCTTCAAAATCTTCTTTAAAATCATTTATGTCAAAATTCGCACCAGTATGAATTCCAAACTTTTGTGGGTTGGCAATAAATTTATCTATTCTGTTTTTAATTTTCTCTGTGCTTACATCAGGAGTATTTGGCAATAACAATTTGAAACCTGAGTGTTCAAATTTAACAAAATTCTTATTGAAATCATTTATAACACCAGTTGTTGCCTTGTCTGCATCACCAGTGGTTGCATAAATTTGAATCCATAATGCTTCTGCACTATTTTTAATATCATTGGATCTATCAGTGTTACCAAAAAGATATGATGAAAATTCTGTATCAAATGCAAGTGTGAAAGTATCTAATGCACCACCTTCTTTTGAGTATTCTCCGTCAATATTTTTTGCTCTATCTTCATTTTCTTTTTTGTTTGTTATTGCATTAAATATATTCTCTGCTAATGCATTGTTGCCTGTGGACAGCACTTGTGCAACTGTTAAATAACCATCATTCACTAGGCCTGAGTCATTTATAAATCTTTCAAAATATTCACCATATTTTAATTGCATCTGTGTTATTGCTTCAAAACCACCTGCAAGTATTAAACCTGAATCAGCGTCTAATTGGCTTTGTGGTGCAACTTTTACTGTTGTGGAATCTATACCAAAAACATTTTCCGCTGTTTTGGCAAATTTTTTCATACCTTCTTGTGTTGATGTATCGTAACTGATACCTGCTTGATCAAATAATAAATTTAGATCACCATCTGCAATAAACTTTTTTTGATTTGTTAATATTTTATTAACACCTTCAATCTGTCCTGATAAAATTAAAATTCTTTCTCTGTCTTCTTTTGTTTTATTATTTTTGAAAACTAATTCATTGTATTCTTTTTGTAATGCCTTTAAGTTCGTTGTGTTATCACTTGGCACAGTTGATTTTGCTTCAATGACAGTAGGATAAACAAGTTCAGCAATTCTAAAACTGTTTTCATATGTTAATATAGTGCTTTCTTTGAAACCAAGTTTTTCCATATCTTCTCTGCTAAAAATAAAACCCGGATCAATACCATCTGAATACAATGTTAATGCATTTTTTGCCTGTATTTCCCAATCAGTTCTTTCGCCTGATTTTTCAATAAACAGTTCTCTCTCTTCTGTTCTCAAAGTTTTTACAATGCCTGCTAATTCAGATTGTGATAAAGTTGACGGTGATTCAAAGTCAGGTAATATTTTTTTAATTTCGTCACCGTAGTTTGTTGCAAACTCTTTAACAAATTGTTTGTAACCACCTTCGTCTAATTTTTTAATAAATTCATCACCTTCACCGTTTGCTTCAGCAACTTTGTAGGCCGCCATTATTTCTGCATTTATAATCTTGTTGAAAACTTGTGTTGAATAATCACTTAATCCTTTTGCATTAATCTTGTTTTGCACATTGTATAAACTGTTCAAGGTATCAAAATATTCTGCTATGTATTTTTCTGTATCTTCATCACCTGTGACAATACCATCTTCAATTTTATCTTGTAATGTTTCTAATCTATTTGTTTGTGATATAAGTTGTTCAGACTCTTCTCTGTTGAATATGTTTGTTTGAATTTGTGAATTAAATTTGTTTGACTCTCCGTCAAAATCAATTGTGATTGCTTCTTGCAAACTCGATGGTGTATTTTTTAAGATGTCAGTTCTTAATTTGTCTTTTTCTTTGTTAAATTTTTCAATGTCAAGTTTGTGTTCATTGTATAAAGATGTTAACTGTGTTTCATAATCATTTTTTGTTTTTGCAACAAATGATTTTCTTGCACCTTCTTTGTAAGACGCACCTCTGATAGTGAATGAACTTTTCTTTTCTGCTTCATTGATATTTACTTTGCCTTCATTTACATCTTTGAAACCTTGTTCTCTACCTTCAGTGGCCGCTTTTTTATCAAGTATTTGGTTGCTCATTTCAACCAGTGGTTTCGTAATATTTGTTACAGCACTTCTTAATTGTGGTGCTCTGAAACCTGATCTAAAATTTGTTTGACTTTTGTATGTAGGTATCTTTGCCATATTATCCTCTCATCGCCCATCTTGTTCCATAATCTAATAATGTTCCAAATGCTTGTTGCTTTCCGTAATCTCTTTGGTTTTGTGCTCTAATCATTCCTGCATATCTTTGTCCTGCTGTCTGGAATGCATCTGCGTATTCTTCAGTTGCAAATTCTTGTGCAGTATCACTCATTACATCAATAGGTGTGCCTCTTAATGGATCTACACCTGACGCACCATACAATGCCAACTGTGTTCCAACTGCTGATCTCATTCTTCTTTTTCTATCTGCTGATCTCAACATTGCCGCTTGTTCCATATTCTTGACTTCATATTCTGTTAGAGATGCTTGTTGATTTGCAAGTGCCATTTGTTGTGCGGCCATAGCCGCTGTTCCACTCATTGCAATAAATGGAGCCGCAATACTAACTGCTGTCAACACAGGTTGCATAGCAGTATAAATGCTACCCAATGTGCCTAACAATG
>MDTG01231429.1_pt1 | contig 10285 bp, 9 predicted proteins | sample 811421 | NCBI WGS metagenome assembly MDTG01 (sample SAMN05326645, study PRJNA326480) | marine metagenome | isolation source: seawater | place: Pacific Ocean: South East | collected 2011
TAAATTTTTCTTCTTTATCTCTAAAAACTGTAGCAAGTTTTAATTCAAAATAATTATTAATTTGATCTAAATTATTTTTTTTTTCATTTTTATAATCTAACCCTAGTGTGATTGATTTTCCTGTCTCCAATGTATCTGTTAATCCTAGTCTATTTAGAGCAAAAATATTTCCTGCATTAATTTTATTTTCAGATGATGAATAATCTTTCATGTCGCTTGGGTTGAACCTAAATGAAATTTTTGGTATTAATGAATTATTGCTATCATCATTCTTTTTTTCTAAAGGCATACTGAAATCAACATTCAATAAACTTGCAAGTTCTATTTGTGGTTGAGATTTATATTGCGATGTTTTTTTTCCAATAGAATTTAAATTTTTTAAACTGAGACTAAAATTATTTTTTAAACCTAAATTAGAAATATAATCTGAACTATTGTAAATAATATTATTAGTTATATTTGTTTCAAGTTTGTTTGTTTCACTAAGATAGTTATTGCCATTTGAATTAAAATTTATAATGCCATCAAAATATTTTTGTTTGATTGATCTGTCGTAATTATAATATGGTAGATTATATTGATATCTATCTGATTTATTTTCAATTTGAAGATCCTCAAAACTTTGAATACCAGTTTCAAAATTAAAATCTTCATGATTTAAAAAAAATTTTAAACTACTATCTAAATTATCAAAATCCACAGGTCTTAAAATTGATTTAGTTATATGTTGATCAAAAACTTTTAAATAAGTATCATTAGATACTTTTTTTAAGGATAGTTTTAAATCACTAGAGTTATAATTTTCAATTTTTAAATCATGATCAATATTTAAAAAATAATGTGACAAACTATTTGTTTTATTTGTTGTAGTTGATTTATATCCATTTACATAACCAATATCGGCTAATATTTTAGTTTTATTATTTATTGCCCTGTACTCGGTTGTTAACATTGATGTATTTCCATCAAATAAAGTAGGACTAAGAGTTAAATCTTTATTATTTGAAATTACTTTGTAGTAGGGCAGTGTTAAAGAGCTACCCAAAGTATTAGAGCTATTTATTTCAGGTTGTAGAACACCAGATTGTCTTTTTACTGAAGGATCTGGATGAAAAAATTTTGGAAAATATAAAACTGGAAAATCATAAATTTTTAATACAGCATCATTATAAACTAGTTGTTTTTTTATTTTATCATGTTTGATCTCTCCAGCATAAATCGACCATGGTGGACAGTCATCATTTTTTTTACAACTTGTAAAGACTCCTTTTTTAACAATTGTTGTATTGCTGTCACTAATTGATGAGACACCTTTTAATCTTGGATCGTTTTCAGAGTTATCAAAAATATCTTTATGAAGATCAATTTTAGTATCTTTTGCTATGAATTTTTGTCTAGCTAAATCTATAATAGCATTTTCAAAAAAAAACTTGTCACTTTTAGGTAAGTTATAGTTGGTAATAATCAAAATTTTCTCACCTTTAAATATTTCTTGATTTATTGAATAATTAAAATTTTCAGCAAAATAAATTTGTGAGTTATTATCCTCAATTTTTGTTTTTTTTATTGAACTCAAGTTATTTTCTTTAATTAAATAAATTATATCTTCTGAGGTAATTTTATACTTAGTCTTTATAAAAGATTCAGTTTTTCCTTTAGTTATTATTTTTTCAGAGTCCTTAAAGTAACTAAAATCATTTCCAGTTATCAAATAATCATTTAAAATATCTTCTAGTTTTACGTTACCATTTGCATTTAATATATTTTTTTTTCTATCTAATTTAAATGAATTGGCAAAAATAACTTTGTTTGTTTCGTAAATCGCTTTTGAATTTTTATTCGTTGTAATTATTTCTTTATTTTTTTCATAAATTATTTTATCTGAATAAATTTCAAAATTATTTTCACTGTCTATAATTTTGACATTTCCTTCCGCAGTTAAAATATTTAGTAACTTTTGATATACAAAAGTATCGGCTGTGATTATTATTCCATTGTCAGTACTTATTGTACCTTTTTTGACACCTTTTATAACATTACCGTTTTGTAAAATTTCAATTTCTGTAATGTCAAAATTAAACTGTTCACTGCTATTTGCGCTAAAAATAAATAACTTAAATAAAAACAAAAAAAGTAAAAATGATAAAAATTTATTTTTCATTAATTTTATAAATCATAAAACTGTTAAATATACCCAAAATTATTAAAGGTATAAAAATAGCAAATATTAACGGAATTCTCTCTGTACTTCCCATAACTAAAAAAAAATTGTTTATATAGTATATAATGACAGAAATAAACAAGCCTAATGATATTTTGAGAGTGGTCGTATCCAGTCTTTTAATCTTAAACATTATTAAAGCAGATAAAATAGTAACTAAAACTAAATATACAGGGTAGGCTGAAATTTTAAGTATTTGCAAATTAACCTCTGTTAGTGAATAATTTAATCTTTCATAATTTGCCTTAAGTTCAAAAAGTTGAAAAATGTTTAAAGATGATAGATTTGAGTAAAGTGTTTTAATTCTCTTATAATCAAAGTTTGTTTTGATCTTTAAAATTTCTTTTACTTCATAATCATTTTTATTATATATCTTTGCATTATAAATCAGCCATTCTTTTTCTTTAATATCGATTTTTTTACTCTGTAAATTTCTTAAAACCTCATAATTTTGGTTGAATTCAGTAATAAAATTATCAATCAAAAAATTATCTTTTATTTCTGAAGAATTTATTATGTAAATTTTTTTATCAATTTCATCTTTAATCCATAAACCATTTTTTGTAATGACCGCTAAATATTTACCATCTGAAGTAAATTGCGATTTTTTTTCTAAATAAAAATTTTTAAAATTTGCTGAGAAATTATAAAATAATGAAATAATCATTACACTCAAAAAAAACGAAATTACGCTGATTATCAATAAAATATTTGAGTTTTTTAAACCAGAATATTTAAACACTTCTAGCTCATTGTTATTAAAAAGTTTAATAAAAAAAAACTGTGTTGTTAGTAAGAATATAAATGGAAACATTTCAAAAATCATTGATGGAGAATTCAATAAAGACAAAACCAACATGAAGTTAATTCCAACCTCACTATCTTTAAAAAATTCCAACTCTGATAAAATATTCAAAATAAATACCAAACTAAACATGACTAAAAGTACATAAAAAAATGATTTTAAAAAAATGTTACACAAAAATTTAATATAGGTTTTCATTTTATAAATGTTTAAAGTTAGTTTTCTTAAAAAATATTAAATATAAAAAAGTAAAAAATAAAAACGGCATAAATGAAATTAAAATATTTTCAAAATATTCTGATGAAATTAGTTTAATTGTTGTTTCTGAAAATATTATGAAAAATAAGCCAATCAAAAATGTTATAATCTTTAGTTTAGAATAATTTGTATTTTCTTTTGATGATAAAATTAATATAAATGGGATTAGAACTAATAAAGGTATATAGAAAGGAATTATAAATCTTTTATACAATTCTTTGTTAATATTTTGTGAATTTTTTATTGAACAATTTTCTATTATGATATTATCAGTTTTTTTTTCAATTTCTAAATTATATAAACATTGTATAAGTTGAAATGAAGATAGTTCTTGAGTTTTTTTATAAGTTGTAGCGTTACTTTTAAAATTTTTAAGTGGAAAGTCAGATTTTGTAAAACTAAAGTTAGTTATTTTATCATTTTTTCCAGTAATTGTTGCGCCATTGAATAAAACTAAAACTGGTGTTTTGTTAAATTCTTTGAAAATACCTTTTTTTGCATAAGTTAATTGGAAATTATTTTGGCCTAATTGTTTTTTTAAGTACAAATTATAAAGATTTCCCTCATTATCTTTTTTTTCACTATATATAGTAACATTTTTAATTGTGTCATTAAACTTCTGAGGTTTTATGAAGTTTCCAAAAAAATTTACAGTAGAAGTTCTCAAAAATGATCTAGCCATATCCTGTGTTTTGGGAATTATCAATGAAGAGAGAATTATTTGCACTCCCATTAATATTAATGAAAATTTAAAAATAAAGTTTATCAATTGAATTTTGGTTACTCCAAAATTCCAAAGAATAATAAGTTCGTTATTATTTTCAATTTTTGATGTTATGTGGAATATGCTAAAAAAAAGCACAAACGGAAACAATTTACTTAAAATTTTAGGAAAATTTAGTAAAGAGTAGCTTATATAGATTTTATAATCACGTCCATCTTCAATCATAATATCTAGATAGTTGACTGCCTGAAATACCCAAACAACTATACTTGCACCCAAAAGAGCTATTATAAAAAAATTCAAATAATCGATTAATAATTTTCTAAATAAGATTTTTTTCATTGAAATATAGTATATTTGTTCTTATATAACATGTACTCGCATAGAGTGTATTTAAAACTTATGACTATTCAAATCAATTATAAAAAGAGTGTTTCAACAAAAACCTCATCAAATCTAATCTTATTTGTGGATGATAAATATAATATTAAAGGTTTAAAAAAATATATCTCTAAGAATGAATTTACGTATATCTCAGATTTACTTAAAAATAGTGATTTAAAAAAAGATTTACTTTTTTTTGATATTAACTCAAAAAAAACAATATTTTTAATATCTTTAAAGAAAAACATTACAACCTCCGACATAGAAAATCTAGGTGCTAAATTTCATAGCCATATAAATTACGAAAAGAAAAAAGATTATTATATAAATTCAGATACCATTAATAATAGTTATATTAAAAATTTTGTAGGTTATTTTTTACATGGAATTAAATTAAAATCATACGAATTCGACATTTATAAATCAAAAAAAATAAAAAAAAACATTTCTATTAACGTATTTGGAAATAGTAATAAAGTGTCGGCTAATAGTCAGCTAAAGTTTAAGGCGCTAGAGGAGGGTACTTTCTTTGCACGAGACCTTGTTTCAGAGCCTGGCAATATTCTGCATCCAGATGAATATGCAAAAAGAATAAATTCACTCAGAAAATTTGGATTAAAAATAACAATTTATGATGAAAGAAAATTATCAAAACTTGGAATGAATGCTTTACTTGGTGTTGGTCAAGGAAGTATTAGAGGGTCTTACCTTGTCACAATTGAATGGCAAGGTGTGAAAAATAATTCCAAACCTCTGGCATTTGTTGGCAAAGGAGTGTGTTTTGATACTGGTGGTATATCATTAAAACCAGCTAAGTTTATGGAAGATATGACTTATGATATGGCAGGGTCAGCAACAGTAGTTGGGCTAATGAAAAACTTAGCTATAAGAAAAGCTAAAATAAATGCTGTTGGCGTAGTAGGACTTGTAGAAAATATGCCAGGAGGTAACGCACAAAGACCAGGAGATATTGTAAAATCTTATAGCGGAAAAACAATTGAAATCTTAAATACAGATGCAGAAGGAAGATTAGTTTTAGCTGATGCATTAACTTTCACTGAAAAAAAATTCAAACCCCAATTTATGGTTGATCTAGCGACTTTGACTGGAGCAATAATAGTTTCACTAGGTTCTGAGTATGCTGGTTTATTTTCAAATGATGACAAATTATCAAATCAGTTATTGAGCGCTGGTGAAAAGGTTGGTGAAAAACTTTGGAGAATGCCACTTCATGAAAACTTTGATAAGCTTATAAATTCAAAAAATGCTGATATGCAAAACATTAATTACGTGGGTGGAGCAGGATCAACTACTGCCGCACAGTTTTTACAAAGATTTGTTTTAAACAAAACACCTTGGGCACACTTGGATATTGCAGGAATGGCTTTTTCAAAATATGGAGGCGCACTTAATTCAGGTGGAGCTACAGGATTTGGAGTAAGATTATTAAATAAACTAATAGAGGACGATTATGAGTAATAAAGAGCAAACATTATCTATTATAAAGCCTGATGCAGTCGAAAGAAATTTAGATAATGAAATAAAGGAAATGTTTAAAAACAATGGTTTTACAATATTAAAAGAAAAAAAAATTCAGATAGAAAAATCTGAGGCAGAAAAATTTTATAAAGTACATGAAACTAAGCCATTTTATAATGATCTTTGCACGTATCTTTCATCAGGTCCAATTATAGTAATGGTTCTTGAAAAAGAAAATGCAGTTTTGGGAAATAGAGAATTGATGGGAGCAACAAATCCAAAGGATGCAGAAAACGGCACAATAAGAAAAAAATATGGGATTTCCATTGATAAAAATTCGGTTCATGGATCTGACAGTTTTGAAAAAGCAAAAATTGAAATAGATTTCTTTTTTAAAGACTAAATAATTTCAAAATAGCCTTTGGATAAAGTTTGTGTTCTTCAGACAGAATTTTTTTTGCTAAAGTTTTTGGCGTATCTTTTTTATTAATCTTCACTTTTTTTTGATTAATAATCCTACCTGAGTCAAGTTTAGAAGTTACAATATGTACTGTACACCCAGAGTAGATATCTTTATTTTTTATTGCTCTTTCATGAGTATTTAAACCTTTATATTTTGGAAGAAGTGAGGGGTGAATATTTAATATTTGTCCTTTAAAATTAATTATAAATTTTTTTGATAAAATCTTCATAAAACCAGCTAAACAAATCAAATTTATATTATTTTTTTTCAGCAAATTGAGAATTTTCTTTTCAGCCATAGCCTGTTTTTGGAAGTTAAATATTTTTTTTTTAATTTTGTAGATTTTTCCAAAAGCTAAACCTTTTGATTTTGGATTATTGGTAACTATTAATTCAATTGAGATAGGTGATTTTTTTAGTTTAGAAAATTTTATGAGGGATTTAAGATTACTCCCTGTTCCAGATATAAAAACTGCTGTCTTTATAGTTTTAAATCCAGTCGATTGAACCATTGAGTTTTACTTTGTTTTTACCTGAAGAAACTTTTCCAATAACGTAAGGTTTAAATTCTTTGGAAAAAAATCGTTTTATAAAATGATATTTGTTTGGGCTTATTATTAAACAAAAACCAACTCCACAATTAAATGTTTTGAGCATTTCAGTATCAGATATTCCATTTTTACTTAGCCATTTAAAAATTTTTAATGTTTTAATTTTATTCAGGTTAATTTCTGCAACAAAATTATTTGGAATAATTCTCTTAATATTATCAGCTATACCACCACCTGTTATATTGGCACATCCATTAATTAAGTTTTTGTCAATTAATTTTAAAATTTCTTTTACATAAATTTTAGTAGGTTTAAGTAATTCAGTTTTTAAAAATTTATTTTTTTTAATATTAATTTTTTTTTTTTTTAATAAGATACCTTACTAAAGAAAAACCATTTGAATGAAGGCCACTAGATGGAATAGCTAAAATTAAATCATTTTTTCTAATCTTATTTTTATTTAAAATTTTATTTCTACTAACTGCGCCTACAGCAAAACCGGCAATATCAAACTTACCTTTTTCGTAGGTCCCAGGCATTTCTGCAGTTTCACCACCAACCAATTCACACATAGCTTGTTTACATCCATTAACTATACCCTTAATGATTGATTTAAGTTTTATTAGATCAATTTTATTAATTGAAATATAATCTAAGAATAAAAGAGGTTTTGCCCCTTGAACGATCAAATCATTTACGCTCATTGCGACTAAATCAATACCAATTGTATCAAATTTGTTAAGAGTGTTTGCAATTTCAATTTTAGTTCCCACACCATCAGTACATGCAACAATTTTGGGTTGTTTTATGTGATTTGGAATGTCTGATATTGATCCAAATCCACCAATATTTGAAAACTTTTTTTTGCCTTTTTTTTTTGATGAAATTGTGGAAATGAAATTAACAAAATTATCAGCAGCTTTAATATTAACTCCACTTTTTTTATAGGTAAATTTTTTTTTATTCATTAATATGATTTATGAAAATTAATTATAAATTTTATTCTTATAAGAAGCTATATATGCTTTTTTGTATTCTTGCTTTCTCAAATATTTTTTTTTCCACAGAAAATGTATTTGCTAAGACTTTCACTATAAATGATATTGAAATATCTACTCCTTTTGAGATTAATTTTGATAAAAATAAGATAATTGATAATGGTTTTGAGCAAGCATTTGATCAGTTGATCATATCTATTGTCCAAACTAAAAATCAGGAAAAATTAAAAAAAATTCCCTTAAAGCTTATTAAGGGATTGATTGAAACTTTTTCCATCAAGGAAGAAAGATTTATTGATGACATTTATTATTTAACATTAAACGTCTCGTTTAATAAAAAAAAATTATTTAATTTATTAGAAAGAAAAAATATATTTCCATCTTTACCAGCTAAAAAAGATATACTTTTTATTCCAGTAATACTCAATGAAAATACAGATGAAATTTATATTTTTTCTGAAAGTGATTTATTTAACCTGTGGAATTTAGATGTTAAAAATTACCATTTGCTTAAGTACATTTTACCTACGGAAGATCTTGAGGATTTTGATCTCATTAAGCAAAACTCAGATAATTTAGAAAATTATGACTTTAAAGAAATTACCAAAAAATATAACCTTAATGATTTTATTATAACTATTATTTTTAAAAACAATGGAGAAATAAGAGTTTTAAATAAAATAAATCTTAATGAAAAACTAGATATTAAAAATTTAAACTTTAAAAATATTGACCTTAATAATGAAAAAGAAACTAAAAGATTTATTAAAAACTTAAAATCTATATTTGAAGATTATTGGAAATCTAAAAATGAAATTAATACTTCTGTTAAACTACCATTAACAGTTTCAATCGATAATCAGAATAATTCAAAGATATCTGAATTTGAATTGGTTTTAACTAATATAGATTTAATTTACGATTTTAGTATTTATAAATTTGATAATTTAAATAATATTTATAAGATTGTATTTAATGGTTCACCTGATTATTTTTTAAAGATTATGAAAGATAAAAATTATGAATTTAATACTCAAAATAAAATATGGAGTGTTAAATGAGAAGTTTGAATCAAATGATTTTAAATTTTGATTATGAACAAAATTTCAAAGATCAAGATTTTTATGTAGCTAAAAGCAATGAATTTTCTTTTAAGTTATTGAATAGTTGGCCCAAATGGGAAAAAAATTTTGTAAATTTAATTGGACAAAAGTTTTCTGGTAAAACACATCTGACAAATATCTTTATGGAAAAATTCAAAGGAATCAAAATTGAAGCTAATGACATAAATAACGAATCTTTAAAAAAAATAAAAGTTTTTGAAAATATAATTATTGAAAATTTTAGTAATCAAGTTGATGAAAATTTATTATTTTCATTATTAAATATAATTGACCAAGATAATAAATTCTTAGTTTTAACTTCAATTAAACCTATTGTAGATTATACATTTAAGTTAAATGATTTAAAATCAAGGTCTAAAAATTTTTTATTATCTAAAATAGAAGAACCTAGTGATGACCTATTGTTTGCCCTGATATTAAAAAATTTATCAGATCGCCAAATATCCATAGATAAGAAGTTAATAGATTTCATTATTAAAAGAATTGATAGATCGTATGGCAAAATTTTTGATTTCATATATAAAATCGACGAAATTAGTTTAAAAAAAAAAAAACCAATCGATTTTAAAATAATAAAAGAAGTTTTAGGAGATTAATTGAATAAATATAGAACTCATAATTGTAACGAATTAAGAAAAAATGATTTAGATAAAGAAATTTCTATATCAGGATGGATTAATAAAAAAAGAGATCATGGCAATTTATTATTTATTGATCTTCGGGATAATTATGGAATTACTCAATGTATAATTGATAAAGAAAATAAAAATTTTTCAGAATTAGAAAAGACTCAGCTAGAAACAGTTATTAGGATTAAAGGAAAAGTTGTTAGTCGATCTAAAGAAACAATCAATAAAGATATTCAGACAGGAGAAATTGAAGTTGCAATAAATGAATTTGAAACATTGGGTACATGCAAAGAGCTTCCTATGCCTGTCTTTAGTGATCAAGAATATGCAGAAGAGATTAGATTAAAATATAGATTTTTAGATTTAAGAAGAAAAAAAATTCATGAAAATATAATTCTAAGATCAAAAGTAATTTCCTACATTAGAAATGAAATGATAAAACTTGGTTTTTTAGAATTTCAAACTCCAATTTTAACATCTTCCAGTCCTGAAGGTGCTAGAGATTTTCTTGTGCCTAGCAGATTAAACCCAGGAAAATTTTATGCATTACCTCAAGCGCCACAGCAATTTAAACAATTAATAATGGTTTCAGGTTTTGATAAATATTTTCAAATTGCACCTTGTTTTAGAGATGAAGATGCAAGAGCTGA
>MDTG01279934.1_pt1 | contig 10285 bp, 11 predicted proteins | sample 811421 | NCBI WGS metagenome assembly MDTG01 (sample SAMN05326645, study PRJNA326480) | marine metagenome | isolation source: seawater | place: Pacific Ocean: South East | collected 2011
TCAAAGTATGGTTGGTGAAAGTTGGGCCAATCCACTAGACTGGTATAACACTAATGTAAATAGTACTATTTCACTGATAGAAAATTTAAAAAAAAAAAAATATATAAAAAAGTTTATTCAATTTTCAACTCCTGAGGTATATGGATCTACAAAGAATTATATAAAAGAAAATACTCCTTTTAATCCCTCTACTCCATATGCTGTTTCAAGAGCAACGTCTGATTATCACTTAAATCTTATTTTTAAAGAATTTAATTTTCCATCAATAATTACTCGTGCTGCGAATGTTTATGGAGAGTATCAAGATTTATATAGAATCATTCCTTTATCAATAATTAAAATATTAAAAAAAGAAAAATTGTTTTTGCATGGAGGAGGTAAGACACAAAGATCATTTATACACATTGATGATGTGAATAATGCTCTTCTTAAAATTATTAGAACGGGTAAATTAGGAGAAACATACCACATTGCAACAAATGAAAAGATATCAATTTATAAATTAGTTGAAAAGATTTGCAATCAAATGAATTTTAATATTAAAGATTTAATTATAAATTCAGATGAGAGAGTTGGCAAAGATAAAAATTATTTTTTAAACTCAGATAAATTAAGAAGTGAATTAAAATGGAATGATGATGTACCGCTAGATATGGGTATTAAAAAAGTTATTAACTGGGTTAAAGAAAATTATAGTATTCTTAAAAATCTCAATATTAATTATATACATAAAAAATGAGAATTTTAATTACAGGAGGGTGTGGCTATGTAGGCACTGAGCTAGTAAAAAGTTTAGTGAAAAAAAAAATTTATGTAAAAGTTGTAGATTTAATTTGGTTCGAAAATAATCTCAAAAAATATGAAGGAAAATATCTTAAAATTATAAATAAAGATTATAGAGATATTAATCTAAGAGATTTAATAGGTATTGATAGTGTTATACATCTGGCCAATGTTGCCAACGATCCAAGTGTTGAACTCAACCCTAGTCTATCATGGGAAATTAATACTCTAGGAATGCAAACATTTTGTGAAATATGCGTAAAAGCAAAAATTAAAAAGTTTATATACGCCAGTTCTGGTAGCGTATACGGTGTAAAAAAAGAAAAAAATGTTACTGAGGATTTAAAACTAGAACCAATATCTATCTATAATAAGACAAAAATGACCGCAGAAAGAGTTTTAATGAGTTATTCAAAAGTACTTGAAACATATATTATCCGCCCTGCTACTGTATGTGGTTACTCCGAAAGAATGAGGTTAGATCTTTCAGTAAATATTTTAACATTTAGCGCATTAAAAAATAAAATAATCAAAGTTTTTGGAGGTAATCAACTTAGGCCTAATATAAATATTAAAGACATGGTACGAGTTTACGAACATTTCATATTTAAAAGGATAAAAACTGGTGTATATAATGCAGGTTTTGAAAATATAAAAATTTTAGATATCGCAAAGATTATTCAAAAAAAAATTAAAAGTGAGATTGTAGTACAAGAGTCAAATGACCCTAGATCCTATAGATTGAATTCTAATAAATTACTAAAAACAGGTTTTGATCCAAAATTTGGAATAAATGATGCTATTCAAGAGATTGAAAGTTACTATAATTCAAATAAAATCAGTAATAAAAAGGTTTATAGTAACATCAATTGGTTAAAAAATAACATTGTCTAATAAAATATCTTTTATTTCTGGTAACTTTAATATAATTCACGCTGGTCATATTAGATTATTTAAATTTGCAAAGACAATATCTGATAAATTAATTGTTGGTTTGTATTCGGATAATTTGATAGCTGGTCATAGCTTCCTAAATCAAAAACTTAGATATGAGTCTTTATCTCAATTAAAAGTAATAGATCAAATCATTATAATAAATAGATCTTTAAAAAGTACCATATTAAAAGTTAAACCAAATTACATAGTCAAAGGCTTCGAATTTACTAATATCATGAATGAAGAGCTAGAAATTATAAAAAAGATAAATTGTGAATTAGTATTTTCATCTGGAGAGTCGAATATCCCTCTCACAAGTTATAGAAAATCTCAGATTATAGATAAATACAAGGCTCCTGAAGACTTTCTAAATAGACATAAATTAAATAAAAATTTACTTGTATCTATAATAGAAAAATTTAAAAAATTGAATGTAACAGTAATTGGAGATTTGATAGTAGATGAATATATTTCTTGCAACCCGGTCGGAATGTCAAAGGAAACCAACAATATTGTCTATTCATTTCAAGATAAAAAAAAATATTTAGGAGGCGCTGGGATTGTAGCCTCACATGCCTCTCAATTAGGTGCAAAAGTAGAATTTATATCAAGTTGTGGCTATGACAAAGATGGCAGATTTGCAATAGATCAACTTAAAAAAAAATGATGTAAAAGTGAAATTATTCAAGAATAATCTAATTAATACAGTTAATAAAAAAAGATTCAAATTTGGGAATGATAGTCTTTTTAGAATAAATCATTTGAATCAAAAAGTGCTTGATACAAAATTAAGTAAGAAAATTTTTGACTATTTTAAGAAAATTATAAAAAGAACTGATATATTAATTTTTTCAGATTTTAACTATGGTTTATTAGACGAAAATTTAATTGAAAAAATTATAGTTCTTGCAAAAAAAAATAAGGTGTTCATTTCTGCTGACAGCCAAACATCATCACAAATTGGAAATATTAAAAAATTCAAATATGCAAATTTAATTACTCCAACTGAATTTGAAGCAAGGTCAAATTTAAATGATGACAAATCAGGAGTAGTCATATTAGCTGAAAAACTAAGAGAGAATATTAAATCAGAAAATATTATCTTAACACAAGGGAATGAAGGTATTTTTATACATTCTCATGATAATAAAAGTAGTAATTATAAAAATGATATTATCAAACCATTAAATAAAGAGGCTTATGATGTAGCAGGTGCTGGTGACTCATTTTTAGTAGCATGTTCACTAGCTATGCAAATTTCACGAAATATCTGGGCTTCAAGCTTATTAGGTAGCCTTGCGTCAGCAATACAAGTTTCTAGAGAAGGCAATGTTCCAATATCTAATAAAGAACTTAAATTAAATTTATAAATAATATTGAATGCTCTATTATTATCTGCTGGCTTCGGAACTAGATTAGGTAGTATTACAAAAAGTAAGCCTAAGTGTTTAGTAAAAATAAACAAGCAGACTTTAATAGACATTTGGATTAAAAAATTAAAAAACACTGAAATAAATAAGATATATATCAATACGCACTTTATGAGCAATTTGGTAAAAGCACATATACATAAATATCATAAAGAAAATAAAAAGATTATTATAATTGAAGAAAATAAAATTTTAGGGACATCAAATACTATAAGAAAAAATATAAATTTATTTAAAAAAGAAAAATTATTATTAATTCACACAGATAATTATACTAACTTCAACATTAATTACTTAATTAATTCAGATAAAAAAAAACCAAGAAACTGTGGTCTCACAATGTTGTCATTTATTACAAATCAGCCAGAAAAAACAGGCACATTATTTATGAATGAAGATAAAGTTTTAAGTAAATATTTTCACAAGGATTCAAAGTCGTTAAGCAAAATGGGTAATGGAGCTATATATATACTAAGTAAAAAGTTTTTGAAAAATTATGAATTAGAATTTAAAAATGATTATGACTTTTCAAAAGATATAATTCCTAAACAATTAGGCAAAGCGTACATTTATAAAACAAAAAGTTTTTATATTGATATCGGGGACCCCATATCATTAAAATTAGCTAGAAAATGGGGAAAAAAAAATAAATATTTACTGAAATAGATATGTATAAAATTGGTATAGATTTAGATAATACAATTATTAATTATGATGAAGCTATTAAGGTATTATCAAAAAAGAAATTTAATTACGTTTCAAAAAATAAAAATAGCATAAAAAAATATATAGTAAATAAGTATGGTGAAATTGGATGGATGAAATTTCAAGGAAAACTTTATGGTGAGTTTATAAAATTCAGTGATGTCTATAATGGATTTAAAAATTTTATAATTAGAACTCACCTAAATGATTCTGAAATATATATAATTAGTCATAAAACCAAATTTGGTCACTTTGATAAAAAAAAAATCAATTTAAAAAGAGTAGCTCGAGAATTTTTAATTGAAAAAGACATACTGTGTAAAAGAAAAAATAAACTTTCTATATATTATAAAAATATCTTTTTTAAAAACACAATAGAAGAAAAAATAAAAAAAATTAATGAATTAAATTTAGATGTTATGATTGATGATTTACCGAAAGTTATTGAGAAATTAACCTTGAGTAAAAAAATGAAAAAAATTTTATTTACAAATGAAAGAAATAAAAAATTTGATACTTCTTTTAGTTGGTTAGAAATTGGAAATAAAATTTATGGACAAAGAAACAAGAAGGAAATTTATTTTTTTCTTAAACAAGAGTTTAAGAATTTTAAAATTACGTATATTAATTCGGGAAAAAATAATAATTGTTTTAAAATGTATAATATTAAGCAAAATCAATTTATTAAATTCTATAAATTAAAAATTGACAAAGATTTTGATAGGCAAATAAGAGAAGTTAATAGTTATAAAATAATATCAAAATTGAATTTATCACCGAGACTTATTTCATATTCTGATACTTTCAACTATTTGATTACAGAGTTTGTTAATATGAAAAGTATTTCAAAACTAAACTATTCAATATTAGATATGATATTATTAAATTTAGAAAAAATTAGTAAAATTAATCAAAATAAAATTAATTATTTGGCAAATGATAACTTATATAATATCGATCATTTTATTATAAATCTAAGATTAGATTTAAATAATTTGAAAGTAAATGATAAGTCTATAAAAAGTTTAATTGATCAAATTAATATTCAAATTAAAAAAACTGACAAATGTAAATATTTAAGATTACAGAAATCTAATTTAAAATTTAGCATTTCTGATATAGGTATTCATAATATGGGAATTTTAAGCGATGAAAGAATTTTATTCTATGACTTTGAATATTCTGGTCTTGATGACCCAATTAAATTAATGCTTGATTTTATTTACTGCCCCAATAACAAAATGACTAGGTTACAAATTAAGTATTGGATGTTAAAATTTTATAAAATATTCTACTATGATACCTTTATAAATAGATTCAATTCTCTCAATGAATTAATTTCCATAAAATGGAAATATTTAATTATTAAGCATGATAAAAATACAAAATCAATTAAGAAAAAATTATCAAAAATTGATAATCTACTTCTACTTACTAAAAATTTTTTACACGAAAATCATTTAAATGAATAAAACTATTTCTATAAATATAAGAAAACTGATACTAGATGCCATAGTTACCAGTAAAAGGGGTCATATAAGTTCTGCCTTTTCAATTGTAGAAATATTATATGTTCTCTATTTTAAAAATTTAAACATTTCTCCATCAAATATAAATAAACTTACTCGTGATAGATTTATACTAAGCAAAGGACATGGATGTTTGGCTCTTTATGCAATTTTGTATTTGAAAAAATTTATTACACTTAAACAGCTTAACTCTTTTTGTGAGAAAGACAGTATACTTGGAGGCCACCCTGAGTCACATTTAATTCCAGGAGTTGAATTTTCAACTGGCTCATTAGGTCATGGCTTTTCAGTTGGAGTAGGTATGGCTATTTCATCTAAGATTAAGAAAATGACTAATCATACATTTATTCTTTTAGGAGATGGCGAGTTACAAGAAGGTTCAATTTGGGAGGCTGCTTTAAGCTGCTCAAATAAGAATTTAGATAATATATGTGTTATAATTGATTATAATAAACTTCAAACTTATGATTTGATCTCTAACATTACTCCTCTAGAGCCTCTTAAAGATAAATGGAGGTCTTTTGGTTTTGAAGTTATTGAAGTTGATGGTCATAATTTTGATGAACTAGATAAATCATTTAAAAAAATTAAAAAAATTAAAAAACCGTCTGTGCTTTTATGTAATACTATAAAAGGTAAGGGTATAAAATCTATTGAAAATATTGCAAGTTGGCATCATAAATCAAATATTGCTTTATCAGACATCATAAAATTAAAAAGTGAATTATTTAATTATTATTAATCATGAGAAAAACGGCGTTAAAAAGTTTATTAGAGCTAGCAAAAAAAAATAAAAATGTAATTTTTATTGGCTCTGACTTAGGATCAGGAACTTTGAATGAATTTAAAGAAAAATTTCCTGAAAGATATTTTATGGAGGGTATATCAGAGCAACATATAATTGGTATGGCTTCTGGTTTAGCTTTAGATGGCTATACGGTATACATAAATACTATTTCAACTTTTTTAACAAGAAGATGCTTTGAGCAAAATGTTGTTAATTTAGGTTTACATAATCTTAATGTTAGGCTCATAGGAAGTGGTGGTGGAACTGTTTATGCACCACTTGGACCAACTCATATCGCTCTTGATGACATAGCTATCATGAATACCATTCCAAATATGACAATTATCTCAGTAGCTGATGAAGTTGAAATGGCAAATATGATGAGAGAAACATTAAAACATAAAGGCCCGATATATATAAGGATGGGCAAAGGTGGAGACCCAATCATCACTAAGAGAAAGAAATTTGAAATTGGCTCATGTTATAAATATTTAAAAGGAGATGAAGTTGCTTTAATATCAACTGGTATAATGACTTTTCAATGTATAAACGCTGCTAAGAAACTCAATAAAAATGGAATTAAGACTAGTGTATATCACTTCCCAACTATAAAACCATTTAATGTAAGAAGTATAATAAATGCTACAAGAAATAAAAAAATAGTACTAGTTGTCGAAGAACATTCAGAAATAGGAGGTTTGCATTCTATAGTAAGTTCAAATTTAATGAAGAATCAAATAGTAACAAATTATTCAAATATTTCGTTTAAAGATAAATTTATTTCAAGCTATGGAAAACAAAAAGACATATTGAATAACAATAAATTAGATGAAATTTCTATTTATAAAAAAATTATTAAAATGTTAAATCAAGAAAACTATCATGAAAAAAGAAATTAATAACGAAATACAACAATTGCATCAATCTACTTCAAGAAAATATTTAAAAAGAATGAATGACTCAAAAATAGAATGTATGAAAAAGGCCAAAAGGTTTTCCAAAGATTATTGGGATGGAAATAGAAAATATGGGTATGGCGGATACCAATATATTGAAGGAAGAAATGATAAAATGGTTGAAAGTTTAATAAAAAAATATTCTTTGACTAATAAATCAAAAATACTTGATATTGGCTGTGGTAAGGGATATTTGATATATGATTTAAAAAAAGTATTACCAAATGCAGAGATATTGGGATTAGAAATTTCTAAGTATGCTATTAGGAACTGTAAAAAAGAAATTAGAAACTGTATATCATACCATGATATTAATAATAAAACTAAATTTGGAAATAATTATTTTGATTTAGTGATATGTATAAATACCTTACATAATTTGTAATTAAATTTCTTATTATATGCTATTAGAGAATTAGATAGAATTTCAAAAGAATGTTACATTGTTGTTGAAAGCTATAGAGATGAAAAAGAACTATTTAATCTCCAATGCTGGGCATTGACTTGCCAATCGTTTTTTTCAATAGAGGAATGGGATTGGATATTTAAGAAACAAAAATATAAAAAGGATTACGATTTTATATTCTTTCAATAATGAAATTTAAAGCTGCAATATTAAATAAATCTAAAAGTGATTTAATAGTAGATGATATTATTCTGAATAATTCACTTGAAACGGGACAAATATTGGTAAAACTTAATTACAGTGGTTTATGCAGATCACAAATTAATGAAATTGATGCACTAAAAGGTAAAGATAAATTTTTACCACATCTTCTAGGTCATGAGGGTTCAGGAACCATAGTAGATATGAATACAACCAGAAATGACTTAAATATAGGGGATAACGTTATTCTTCATTGGATGAAAGGCAAAGGAATAGAATCAGCGACACCAAAATACAAATGGGGAAGAAGAAGTTTGAATGCAGGTTGGGTTACAACATTTAATGAATATGCAGTTGTATCAGAGAATCGGATAACCCCATTTTCAACAAATAAAATTAGTAAAAAGGTTGCATCACTTTTTGGATGCTGTCTTACTACAGGATTTGGAACAATAAATAATTATTCAAAAGTTAAAATTGGAGATGAAATTTTGATTATTGGGCTAGGTGGAGTTGGATTGAATTTAGTATTAGGAGCAAACATAGTAGGTGCAAATAGGATATATGGAGTCGAGAGAGAACAATTTAATTTAAATTTAGCAAAAAAATATGGACTATTTAAAGGATATAGAGATATTAAAAAAATAAATAAAAAATTTGATAAAGTAATAGATACTACGGGGAATGTAAATCTTATAGAAAAAGGATATGAGTGTACATCCGATAAAGGTATATTTACAATGATAGGAATACCTGAAAAAAATAAAAGGCCAAGATTTAAAACATTACCATTACATTTTAATAAAACAATCAATGGAAGTCATGGTGGATTTATAAATCCATCAGAAGATATTAATAAATATATTAATATTATAAATACAAAAAAAATTAATTTAGAAAAACAGATAGGAAGAGCTTATAGTTTAGAAAATATAAATGTAGCTTTGAAAAATTTTAGAAAAAAATCTAATGGTAGAATTCAAATCAAGTTTAAATGAGTTCAATAAGTCTTCCTTTATCATCGAAATATCAAAAAAAAAAAATAGAAGCAAATTTTGAGTTAAAAATTAGTTTTAAGAAAAAATTATCTTTAATTTTTTTAAAAAAAAAAATACCCCAAACTATAATGGGAAAGTTATTTACTAAAATTGAACTAATGGAAGCTGAAGATCATTTAGATGAATTAGCAGAAAGAATCATATATAAAACTAATTTAAAAAAAAATTCAAAAATAAAAGGTTTTTCTTATAAGGATAGATCATTTGTTAAAAGACTAAAGACAAAAGGTTTTTCAAATTCTGAAATTTTAATTAATTTAAAAAATAAATCCATTTTTAAAAATATCCAAAGGTTTATGGAATATAAAAATAATGAAAAAATAGATTTAATAATTTGCAGACATGTAATTGAACACACTTATGATATTAAAGGTTTTCTTAATAAAATTGATAATTTATTAGCAGAAAATGGATGTGTTCTTTTTGAAGTACCCGATACAGAAAGACAGCTAAAAAATGGTGATTGTAGTTTTATATGGGAAGAACATACTTTCTATTTTACTGAAGTATCTTTTATGAATTTATTATTGTCATCAGGATATAAAATAATCTTTAAGAAAAGATATCATTACTCTTTTGAAGACAGCTTAATTTTTTTAATTAAAAAAACTGACGTTTGTGAAGCTGTATTTAAACAAAAAAACTTTTTGTTGGATTTCAATAAATTACATCAAAATAGGAGAAAAAAAGTAAAAAAATTTGTTAAATATTACAGAAAATTAAATTATAAATTTATACTTTTAGGCGCTGGGCATTTATCAGTTACTTTTGTTCATCTAATGAATTTAAATAATGATATTTGTATGGTTTTAGATGGAGATCCTCAAAAAAAAGGAAAGTACTTTCCAGGGACAAATCATTTAATTAAAAATATAAATAAAAATAATTCATATAGTAAAACAATCTTTCTTTTAGGAATGAACCCTATAAGAATTAAAAGTTTTTTGGATAATAATAATTTTGGAAAAGAAAATAAATACCTATCTATTTTTAAAGGAAATAAATTTAGTATTGATAAAGAATATACAATATGAAAAATACATTTTATAAAAGAGATAAGTATAAATTAATTAATAAAGAAGACCTTACTAAACTAGAAAATATTTCAGAAAATATTGACCTAAGAAGGTCTAGGTACTGTATGCATAGAAATGAAAATTCATCTATTCATAAGATGATAATATGTTTAAATAAAAAAACTAAAATTAATCTGCATTCTCATATAGATGGTATTGAAACAATCATTGTAATTAATGGCAAAGCTAAACTTGAGATTTATAATAATAAAAAGAAGTTAATAAAAACAATTTTTTTAGATAAAAATAACTTTTATGCGGAAGTACCCAAAAATTCTATACATACAATTAAAGTAATAACTAATTTTTTTAACTTTTTAGAAATAAAAACTGGTCCTTTTATCAAGAATAATACTATTTATTATTAATATTTTTTATAAATAGCTTAAATTCGTATTCTATATTTACAAAAGTATCA
>MDTG01334526.1_pt1 | contig 10285 bp, 7 predicted proteins | sample 811421 | NCBI WGS metagenome assembly MDTG01 (sample SAMN05326645, study PRJNA326480) | marine metagenome | isolation source: seawater | place: Pacific Ocean: South East | collected 2011
CGCCCATACGCGTCAGCAGTTACGTAAAGCCGATAGTCAGCGCGAACTCTTAGCACTTATTACCGCCAAGATTCGCGAACAAGCCGCCTAGGCTTTATGGGCGGTGGCCACTGCACGCAGCGATAATTTCCTCCCATGCAAGCCAAGAGAGACGCTATGCAACTGGTGATCATTAGCGGCCGTTCAGGGTCCGGTAAATCTATCGCCTTACAAGCGCTAGAGGATCTTGGCTACTACGCTATCGACAATTTACCCGCCATGCTGCTGGGCTCATTAGTTGATGAACTACGTGAGCAAGGCGAGCGCACTCACTTAGCAGTGAGCATTGACGCGCGCAACCTTCCTACGGCGCTTGAACGCCTCCCAGCTTTACTGGAAGAACTACGCCAGCGAGAAATTCGTTTTCAGGTCATCTATCTGACCACGGATGCGCGCATTCTTTTGGAGCGTTACTCAGCCACCCGCCGTCGCCACCCGCTTACCCGGGATAGCGAAATGACGTTGGAAGAGGCCATCAATAAAGAAGAAGAGACGCTGCTTGAAATTCGCGATCTCGCTGACTTGTTGATCGATACGTCGCGCTTATCCGTGCATGACCTGAGACGCCGCATTACTGATCAAGTCGCCCACCAGCGAAAAGATCAGCTAACACTGACGTTTGAGTCGTTTGGCTACAAACGCGGCGTACCCATGGATGCCGACTTAGTCTTCGATGTTCGCTGCCTGCCCAACCCTTATTGGGACCCTACCCTGCGCCAATTTACAGGGCGTGATGCTAATATAGTGGCGTTTTTAAGTAGCTACCCAATGGTCGAGGCAATGACCAATGATATTCAGGCTTGGTTGGAAAAGTGGCTTCCGGCTTACCAAAATAGCCAGCGAAGTTATATAACCGTGGCTATTGGCTGCACCGGCGGGCAACACCGCTCTGTTTATATGGCCGAACAGCTTGCTAAAAAGCTGGTTAAACAGACCGGAGAAGTACAGTTGAGACACCGTGAGCTGGGGTTACAATACACGCTGAGCGAAGAGCCAGCGGTACCATGCGTTACCACACCCACCGCTGCCAGCACGCCCTGAGTTTCAGGACCTAACTTTTAAGGCCTAAGCTTCTCAAGACCTAAGTTTTTCAAGACCTAAGTTTCAAGACCCACTCGGCAAAAAGGAACCAGAGTGCCCAAAAGAACCTTAACACTTACCAACCAGCGTGGTCTTCATGCCCGCGCGGCCACCAAACTGGTGAAATGTGGCCAGCAGTTTTCCGCGAATATCGTGGTTTATAAGCAGCAGCAGAAAGCCGATGCCGCCAATATTATGTCGCTGCTAATGCTGGCCGCCCCCTGCGGCACCGAGCTCACTGTCGCCGCTGAAGGAAACGACGCCGAACAGGCGCTAGATGCCATTGAAGCTCTGTTCGACGCACGGTTTGACGAAGACCAGTAGCTAGTTTACCAAGTCAGCACTTGTCGACTAGCTTCCTGCCACTGTCATCGCATCAATCAGCCAGCTACCCGTGTGAATACTGCCACGGGTATCCGTATCACTTCCCACACCGCTTAGCCCCGCGAACATCTTGTTGAGGTTACTAGCAATAGTGAACTCCTCAATGGGGTACTGTACTTCGCCATTCTCAATCCAGAAACCCGCTGCTCCCCGGGAATAGTCGCCAGTGACGCCGTTAACGCCCTGCCCCATGAGCTCGGTCACCCAAATACCACGCCCCATCTGTGTTAACAGCTCTTCCCGCGGCGTTAACGGCGCTAACAAGCGCATGTTGCGCGCGCCGCCCGCATTGCCCGTGGACTGCATTCCTAAACGACGCGCACTGTAGGCAGAGAGCATGTAACTCGCCACCCTCCCCTGATCAATAAACCGGTTGCTACGGGTTTGTACACCCTCCGCATCAAACGGTGAACTAGCCGTTGCTCCCACTTCCATCGGGCGCTCTTCTAACCCAAACCAATCGGGGAATAGCGGGCTACCCAAGCGATCACATAAAAACGAGGCTTCTCGATAAAGCGCGCCGCCCGCCAGAGCACCCATAAGGTGGCCGATAAGGCCGCTAGCAAGGGAGGGATCAAACAGCACAGGAAACGTTCCCGTCGGGGGGCGTCGCGCTCCTAGACGCCGCAACGTTCGCGCTGCTGCCTCGCGCCCCACCTCCTCTGGGTGGCGAAGCTGCTGCGGGTTACGCGCAGACGTATAGTCATAATCCCGCTGCATGCCTTGCTCATCTTGGGCAATCAGCATGCAGGAGAGTGAGTGACTGCTACCCTTTTGAGTCCCCAAAAAGCCGTGGCTATTGGCGTATACTCGCACGCCCTCACCGCTTGAGAGCGAGGCACCTTCTGACTGGTGAATACCTGCCACCTCGCGGCCAGCCTGTTCGCAGCGCAGGGCAAGGTCAATCGCTTCATCGGTTGAGAGCGCCCACGGATAGTGCACCTTCAAGTCTGGCAAATAGGTCGCCATCAGCTCTGCTTCAGCGAGGCCTGCAGCGGGATCCTCCCCGGTATAACGTGCAATAGCCAGCGCCTTTTCAACCGTGGCACGAATGGAGGCACTACTTGCATCCGTTGAGGAAGCGCTACCTTTACGTTTTCCCACATAGAGCGTGACCGCAATACCCTGATCACGAGATAGCTCAACGGTCTCCACTTCACCAAGTCGCACACTAACGCCCAACCCTTGGTCAACGCTCGCGCCGACTTCGGCGGCATCCGCCCCTAGCTGTTTTGCCAGGGCAAGCGCCTCTGTGGCGCGCTCCGTCAACTGCGCCTGCTGCGCCGTTGCATCAAATGCCTGTGCCATATGGCCTCCTTTTCACCTGAATCGCATTGGCGAATCAATGTTGTGGTCGCAGCCTGATATAATGCTGCAAACGAATCTAATCTGTGAGTTCTTATATGCCGAAGCAACGCCCCGAGCCTATCGATATCGATGAACAAGAAGAGCGCCCGAGTAAATCTCAGCTAAAGCGTGAAATGCATGCTCTGCAAGCGCTTGGCGAAACATTAATTGCCATGAAGCCTGCCGAGCGGGCGCGCTTTCCTTTATCAGACGATATGCTGAGAGCGATTGAAGAGACTTCTCGCATTCGCTCTCATGAAGGCCGCCGTCGCCATATGCAATACGTTGGCAAACTTATCCGCAAAGAGGATCTAACGGCCATTCAGGGCGTTTTCGATGCCATCGAACAAGAGAAAGAGCAGCGCGATCATGCGTTTCATCGCCTGGAAAAATGGCGTGACCGGCTAGTGGATGAGGGCGACGACGCCGTTGACCTGTTTATGGCAGACTACCCTAACGCCGATCGTCAGGCGCTGCGCCAGCTAGTGCGCAACGCCCGCAAAGAGCGCGAACAGGGCAAGCCCCCCACCAGCTCACGCAAGCTTTTCAAACACCTGCGCGATACGCTAGCGCTGTAAACCAGAGTCTCAAGAAGACTGCGTGCCGCCCACGGTCAGCTCATCCAGTTTCAGGGTGGGTTGGCCAACCCCCACCGGCACACCCTGGCCCTCTTTACCGCAAACGCCAATCCCGGTATCCATCGCCATGTCGTGGCCAATCATCGATACCCGGCCCATGGCCTCAGGCCCGTTACCAATCAGCGTTGCACCTTTCACCGGCGCGGTAATTTTACCGTCTTCAATCATGTAGGCTTCGCTCGCCGAAAACACGAATTTTCCCGAGGTAATATCCACCTGCCCTCCACCAAAACTCACGGCGTAGATTCCCCGCTTAACGCTTTTAATGATATCGGCAGGGTCATCTTGACCAGCCAACATCACCGTATTGGTCATACGCGGCATCGGCAGATGAGCGAACGACTCGCGGCGGGCGTTGCCGGTAGGCGCCATCTTCATCAATCGCGCGTTTAACTTATCCTGCATATAGCCAGTTAAAATGCCATCTTCAATCAGCGGCGTATATTGGCCGGGTGTGCCTTCGTCATCCACGCTCAACGCGCCGCGACTATCAGCAACAGTGGCATCGTCAACCACTGTGACTCCCTTGGCGGCAACCTGCTGCCCCATTCGCCCTGCAAAGGCAGAACTGCCTTTACGGTTAAAGTCACCTTCCAAGCCATGGCCTACCGCTTCGTGCAGCAGAATGCCCGGCCAACCGGCACCTAACACCACTGGCATCTGCCCCGCTGGCGCATCAATGGCTTCAAGATTGACCAGCGCTTGGCGCACCGCCTCTTTGGCATAGCGTTCAGCAACCCCCTCATCCCGCAGACGCGACATGGAGTAACGACCACCGCCGCCAGCGCTGCCGCGCTCACGGCGGCCATCTTTCGCCGCAATAACACTGACGTTAAAACGCACCAGTGGGCGAATATCCGCCGCTAGGGTGCCGTCACTGGCGCGTACTAAAACCACCTCATAGGTGCCCGACAGCGACGCACTGACCTGGCTAATGCTCGGGTCGGCCGCTCTGGCCACGCGGTCTGCCTCTTTCAGCATGGCCACTTTGTCTTCTGCCGAAAGGCCCGCCAGTGGGTCGATACCTGCATAGTACGACGCCGCGCTGACTGGCATTACTTTCTGCCCTGGCAACTGCTTGCCGCTGCGGACAATGCCAGAGGCGGTACGGCCTGTATCCATTAGTGCATCAGCGGTAATTTGGTTGGAGTACGCAAACCCGGTTTTCTCACCTGCCAACGAGCGCACGCCAACGCCGCCATCAATGTTATAGCTGGCCTCTTTAACTTCGCCATCTTCCAGCACCCAACCCTCTTGCCAGGTGCGCTGAAAATAGAGGTCGGCGTAATCAATCCCCGCTCCCATGGCGTAGCCAAGGCCAGCATCCAGAGCGTTCAAATCGAGGCCACCTGGCGTTAGCAAAATGGAAACAGCGGACTCTATATCGCTTTTATGTGCGGTCATTGGGGGCCTTCTAAAGTCACTTGCGGCGAGGTCCAAGGGCCTCGCACGCGATAATAAATAGTGGTTGCTTGATCCAGCGCATCGCCAAAAATTTGGTCGGCAAGAAACAGTGCACCGCCCACAATGGGCGCTCCGACAGCAATGGCGGCGATGGGTAAACTTTGGCTAACCGGCAGTGTGACGCCTAGGCGCTGGTCAAGTTCACGCTGTAAGAGGTTAACACTTCCTGTTAGCGTCAGCGTGGTGGCGGGTGCATCAATTTGCAGGGGGCCACGAAGCAACAGCTGCCCTTCAGCTACATCGGCAGTGCCATGCACACGGTCAAAGGCCGTTCCCTGACCGGTTAGGTCAGAAAAATCGAACCGTAGACGGCGCAGAATGTTATCAAAGTTGAGCAACCCCACTAAGCGGGCAGGCGTCGATTCAAGCGTCACAAAACGGCCGTCGCGTATATCAGCACTCATTTCACCACCAGCCCGGCTTAAATCAAGCTGCCAGGGGGCTCCCGGCCAAGTAAGCTCAGCAGCAAGGTCGGTGGTGCGGCTACGCATGGCTACCGGTTGGTTAAGCCGCTCCAGCGCCGTCCCCACATCGCCACCCTGTATGGAGATATCCGCTCGTGTACGGCTATTCACCGCATTGCCTTCCCAAACCAACTCGCCGCGTGCAGAAAGCTGTCCGAGGGTTAAACCAACTGGTGAGAGCGAAAAACGACGATCATCGGTTTGCCAGTAGGCGGTTAATGGGCCAAAGCGAGTGCCACCAACGCTAATATCCGCTAGCCGTAGCCTGCCGTTGGGCAGTTCAGCTAGCCAGTCGGGAATAGCAACGGGGGCTACATGCTGTGTTTCAATTGCATCAACCCAAGAGTCGGGGGCTGCGACAGTGGCATCATGCTCTTTGGCGGGCAGGTCCAGTAAACGATCTAGGACTAGCATGCTAATTGCAACATCAAGCGGCCGCTCGCTGGCGGGTTGGTAATCTAGGCGCCCAGACAACATATCGCCGCTAAGCTGAAGTGCTGCGCGCTGGCCGGTGAGTGTCCCTGAGGCGTTAAAAGCGCCAAAGCACTTGTCACGAAAGCGTAAACAGCCAGCACGTAGCAGTACTTCAAGCGGCGTGCTCTCGCCACTAGAAGCAGATGCCAAGGCGCCTCCCGACAATATCGGCGACAGAACAGCGTGCCATGCCATGGGGTCTAACGTATCGAGCCCTGCTTCAAGGCGCCAGCCAGGCTGGCTGGGCCAATTCGGTCGCTGCACTGCATTGCCGAGCACCACTTCGGCCGCTAGTGCACCACTATTCAACGTTTGGAATCTCGCAGCTGCCTTATCGGCCAATTGCGTCGATACTCGCCCGCTTTCAAACTCCGCGCGTAGCTGCCATGGCCACGGTTGATCGCTAGTCTTGGCAAACGGCTCGGGTAGCGCGCTGGTGATGCCAAGCAGGCGGCTCTCTAAGGTTAACACTGGACGAGCCGCAAGAGAGACCTCACCCTGCCACTGGGTGCGGCCACTCATCATTTGGCGAGCCTGCTCGGCAGGCAGCCCTGCCAACGACCACAGCGCAGACGACTCCACGCTGCCCTGCAAGGCAACACGCTGATCAGCCATCAGCTCTGCGCGAATATCACCGCCCTGCCACTGGCTGCTTAGCTCTCCTAACAGCGCATGCGCCTCACCCACCTGCTGCCAGCTGAGCCCACCATCCAGATCACGCAGGGTTATTGGTAGTGACGCGTAGCGCACAGCCGATAGCGCTGGCCGTGCATTAATCTCTAGCTGGAGCGCCTCCTCGTTATCCAGCGGCAGTACAAGGGCGATATCCCCTTCGATGATACCATCAACGGTAATATCGCTACGTGGTAGCGTGTCCATATCCGGCATGGCCTGAACAAAGTTCAGCAAGGATGCACCATCACTCTGAAGACTGCCTGATAGTTGAAGCGGCTGCTCTTTCTCCATACGTATCGTGCCTTGGGATACTTCAACGCCGTGGCTTTGGGCGTGCTCTACCTGGGCTTGAAGCACTCCTCCTTGCCACAGCAAGCGCCCCTCGACATCTTCCAAACGCGGCCACTCCGGCGCAATCGGCAAGTGGCCTTGAGTGACCTCCAGCGCGAGCGTTGCCGAGAGTTGATCTGATGAAGCCGCAGGTCCCAGGGGCTGACTAAGCTTCAGCGAACCTTGCGGCACTAAGCCACCAATATCGTTCTCCAACCACTCCCTCAGCTTCGGCTCAAATGCTTTCATGGGCAGCCACTGGGAGAGCGGGCGGGAGATCGCATCTACATCGGCAAATGCAATATCCAACCCAAATTGACCGCTTTGCTGCCCCGCGATCAAGCCGAACCCACCACTTACCTGGGCGCCATCCCAGTCCACATTGAGGTCACGGCCGCTAATCATGGTGTTAGGACCATCATACACCCACTCCACCACCCCTTCGGCGTGACTTAGCTGCATAGGTACATCGAAGAGTTCTGGAAAATAGAGCGTACTATCGCCTGCGCTGTTAAAGGTCACGCGGCCACGCAGGTCGCGAGCCTGCACCCAAGCGTCCAGCGGACCGCCTCCTGGCGCTTGCTGCCAGGGGAGTACAGCCACATTAGTAAGTGCAGCATCCACGCCCCATCGCCCCTCACGCTGCCCCAGGCTCAGCCCCTGCACCTGCCCTCGGGGCGAGAGCGTTTGCAATACCCGGGTGAGTGACTCAGGCAACAGCGCATACTCCCGCCAAGCCGCTAGCGAGGCGAGCTCAAACGCACTGGTTCGCAACTCCCACTGCCCCGGCTGGTGTGACAGATACCAGTGGTGTGGCAGCGCGGGGCCATCACCAACGCCTTCAGGCTGGGCCCACTCTACGGTTTCTGCATTGCCACTTAGCCACGCCTCACCGCCTTCGCTGTCGCGCAGCCACTGCCCACTGGCCTGAATGTTTCGCAGCACAGCGTACTCCACATCTTTACGTAGCGTCAGCTCGGGCACATCTAGTGCAAGCCGCGCATCAGCTAGCGCGCCTTCTTGCCAACGCCCCCATAGCTGCACATGACCGCCCACCTGTTCGAGAAAAGGCATGCGATCTGGCCGAAACAGTGCCGCCAGCACCACCAGATGATCCAACTGCATATCGAGCTGAAGCGCAGCAGAAAAGTCCCTAAAGCCTTGCTGACCGGGCTGCATTTCGGCACGCATGGTAATGGCGGGCAGCTCTGATGCCAGCACATCAGGCGCCTCGACAATATTCAGGGAGCCCTCTAATCGTGTGCGGCGATGATCGCCATTCAGAAGCAGCGAAGGTGCATGAAGCATCACAGTCTGCTGCTGGCCATGCAGCATGATGCGGCTGTTATCCACCCAAAGGCGCTGGCGCAGCAGCAGTCCAGCCCAGGCATCCAAGGATTCAAGGTCCACCTCTGGTTGTGGTGCTACCCCCAGCGGCAGCTTGGCCGGTGAAGGCCAGCCCCAGGCGATGTCAGGCTGCTGGTAGAGATGGAATTCGAGCCCAGACATACGCGCATCGCTGAAGATAGGCGCTAAGTGGCGCAACGTGGCCCAGGCATCCAAACGCAGCGACAAGCGATCAAGCCCTATCAGGGCCTGACCATCCGGCGTTTGCGCATGAAGGTCTTCAAGCTCCAGGTGCAGGACGTTGCGCTCCAGAGAGAGCGCTAGATGGTCGATGCTCACCGGCACGCCAATACGTGCCTCTAAAAGCGCCTCCAAGCGGGGGGACAATGCATCAACTTGGCTAGCAAAGAGACGCAGCGCTAACAGCAGTACCGCCAGCGTACCCAGCACAACGGCCACCCCTACTAGACAGCCACGAAAAAAAGAGCGTGGTGCCATCATTACATCAGTACGATGTCGTACTGCTCTTGGGAGTAGTGCTGCTCAACCTGAAAACGGATCGTTTTATTAATAAACGTTTCCAGGTCAGCGACCGCGGCAGACTCCTCATCAAGCAGCCTGTCCACTACTGGCTGGGATGCCAGCACCATATACGTTTCCGCACTATAAGCCCGCTCTTCACGCAGGATCTCACGGAAGATTTCGTAGCAGACCGTTTCAGGGGTTTTCAACGTGCCGCGACCACCACAGGTGGGACACGCTTCGCATAGTGTTTGTTCAAGGCTTTCCCGCGTGCGTTTACGGGTAAGCTGCACTAAACCAAGTTCGGTGACCCCGGTGCATTTGGTTTTAGCATGGTCCCGCTCAAGCGCTTTTTCCAGCACGCGCAGCACTTGCCGCTGGTGCTCCACATCCACCATATCGATAAAGTCGATAATGATGATGCCACCTAAATTACGCAGCCTGAGCTGGCGGGCAATGGCAGTGGCGGCTTCCAGATTCGTCTTGAAAATAGTCTCTTCAAGGTTACGATGCCCCACATACCCACCGGTATTCACATCGATGGTAGTCATGGCCTCGGTGGGGTCAATTACCAAGTATCCTCCGGACTTGAGCTGCACCTTGCGACCTAGCGCTTTTTGAATCTCGTCTTCGACACTATAAAGGTCGAAGATGGGACGTTCGCCGGGGTAGTACTCGATGCGATCAACAGCATCGGGCATAAACTCTTCAGCAAACTCGACCAGCTTGACGAAGTTCTCCCGGGAATCAATGCGTACTTTCTCGATATCATCCCGCATCACATCCCGCAGGGTGCGCATAAACAACGGCAAGTCATCGTAGATGACGTTGGGAGGGGCGGCGGTGATTTTGCGCTCGCTGACCTTGCGCCAAATACGTAGCAAGAAGTACATGTCGCTGGCCAGCTCTTCCTCGCCTACGCCTTCGGCCGCCGTACGCACGATAAAGCCACCCGTGACCTCAATGGTTTGCTCTTCGATACTTTTATCCAGCAGCGCTTTCAAGCGCTCCCGCTCGCGCTCATCTTCAATGCGCTGCGATACCCCGTGATGAGGCGAGTCAGGCATATAGACCAGATAGCGAGAGGGAATCGAAAGATGGGTAGTCAGCCGCGCCCCTTTGGTACCGATAGGATCTTTGGTGACTTGCACCACCAGCGCCTGACCTTCGTGCAGAAGCTGCCCGATGGTCTGCTGCTCGTCATTGGGCGTACCGGGTGGCATGACCTCATGGGCATGAATAAACGCTGCGCGCTCTAAGCCAATATCAACAAAGGCAGCCTGCATGCCAGGCAGTACGCGCACCACTTTGCCTTTGTAGATATTGCCTACGATACCGCGCCTGCGAGAGCGCTCTATTAGCGCCTCTTGCAATACGCCGTTTTCCACCAGCGCAACGCGGGTCTCCATTGGCGTTAAATTTATGAGGACTTCACCGCTCATGCAAAATTCCTTATTGGATGTCCTATTCCTTGCCAGCGCAGCGGGCGATGAGTCGGTGGTTACGAGGGATAACGGCCCG
>MDTG01070915.1_pt1 | contig 10284 bp, 7 predicted proteins | sample 811421 | NCBI WGS metagenome assembly MDTG01 (sample SAMN05326645, study PRJNA326480) | marine metagenome | isolation source: seawater | place: Pacific Ocean: South East | collected 2011
AATTTTTTATCCTCTCTAAAGTTTTTCCGAATAATGTCCAATTTCCAAAATCAATAAACTGTTTTGGTTGATGATGTCTTTTATCAGACCAAAGTCTTGTTCCAGAACCGCCACATAAAATAACTGGACGTATTTTCATTAAATCTTTGAATATTCTTTAATTTCTTTTTTTTTACCAGGATGAGTTGGAGCACCAAGGTATGCTGGTCCTACAGTTTGAGCGTATTTCCAAATTGTACCTGATCCAAAGCTGGATTTTTTTTCTTTCCATTTTTTTCTTCTAGATTTTAATTGGGCAGTAGTCAACCTAACGTTAATTGAACCTTTTTTTGCATCTATATCAATGATATCTCCATTTTTTAAAAGCGCTATTGGTCCACCCAATGCTGCTTCAGGGCCTACGTGGCCAACACAAAATCCTCTTGTAGCCCCTGAAAATCTTCCATCCGTTATCAAAGCAACTTTTTCTCCTTTACCTTGACCATAAATAGCTCCTGTAGTTGATAGCATTTCTCTCATTCCTGGACCGCCTTTAGGGCCTTCATATCTAATTATTATCACATCGCCATCTTTATATTTTTTAGATTGAACAGCTTTCATTGCATCCTCTTCGTTATCAAAACACCTTGCTTTACCTGAAAATTGTAATTTTTTTAACCCTGCGATTTTAACAATTGCTCCTTCTGGTGCTAAATTTCCTTTTAATCCGACGACACCCCCATCTGGTGAAAGCGGGTTATTATATTCTCTTAGAACCTTTTGATTAGAATTAAATTTTATGTTTTCTAAATTTTCTTTCATTGTTTTGCCTGTTACGGTCATGCATTCACCATGAATATAACCGCCATCATGTAAAGTTTTTAATAGCATAGGTACACCACCTGCTTCCCACATGTCTTTGGCTACATATTTTCCCCCGGGTTTTAAATCTGCAAGATAAGGTGTTTTTTTGAAAATTTTTGCCACGTCCATTAAATCAAATTTAATTCCTGCTTCATTAGCCAAAGCAGGAAGATGTAATGCTGCATTGGTAGATCCGCCTGTAGCAGCTACAATTGTTGCTGCATTTTCTAGAGCTTTTCTAGTTACAATATCCCTTGGCTTAATATTTTTTTCTAATAAATTCATTACAGTTTTTCCACTATCAAAAGCATATTTATCTCTTTCTTCATAAGGAGCGGGCGTTCCTGCTGAATAAGGTAATGCAAGACCAATAGCTTCTGATACACAGGCCATAGTATTAGCGGTAAATTGCCCCCCACACGCCCCTGCGCTTGGGCAGGCTACTAATTCTAGTTCTCTTAATTCTTCAGATGACATTACTCCCGATGAATGTTTTCCTACAGCTTCAAATACATCTACAACTGTAACGTCTTTACCTTTAAACTTTCCTGGCAAGATTGAACCCCCATATATAAAAACACTTGGAACATTTAGTCTGAGCATGGACATCATTAATCCTGGTAAAGATTTATCACAACCAGCAATACCTACTAAAGCATCGTAACAATGACCCCTTACGGTAAGTTCGGCCGAGTCTGCTATTATTTCTCTTGAAATTAAAGAGGACTTCATGCCCTCATGGCCCATTGCTATACCATCAGTGACAGTGATTGTACAAAATTCCCTTGGAGTTCCTCCATTTTCTTTTACTCCTCTTTTTACCGATTGTGCTTGTCTCATTAAGGCTGTATTACAGGGTGCTGCCTCATTCCAAGTTGATACAACACCTATAAAAGGTTTAGCAACATCTTGTTCTGTCTCACCCATTGCATAGTAAAATGACCTATGCGGAGCCCTATCAGGTCCTAATGAAGTATGACGACTAGGTAATTTTTTTTTATTAAATTTTGGCATTTTAATTAATACTTGATACAATACTTTTTAATTTACTATCTTCAATAGTCAATTCTTTAAGTAATTTTTTATCATTTTGAACTATTTCTTTTGGCGCATTTTTGACATAAGCAACATTTTTAAGCTTATTTTTTAAAGTATTTATTTGTTTATTAATATTATCGACTTTTTGAGAGATTCTAGCCTTCTGGGAAGTTAAATTAATATCTTCTTCAAAGCTTAAAGAAATTTTTTCATTTAAAGACAAAATTTCAATAGTGTTTCTGTTTGTTTTTTTTGATTTTAAAATATTTCTAATCCTTCCTAGATGTTTGAATAAAATTAAATTAGCTTGAACAATTTTTTTTAGTTTAGATGATTTTTCTAAAAAATTTATATCACAATATAATTTAGGGGTAATTTTTAATTCTGACTTAGATGATCTAATACTAGAGACTAATTCAATCAATTTATTAATATTAGAGGAGTTTAAGTTATATTTTTTTATTGATTTATATTCTGGCCACTCAGATAAAATTAAATTTGATTTAAATATTTTTTTATAATTATTTTTTTCCCATACCGTTTCGGTAAAAAAGGGAATAAATGGATGAAGTAATTTAAGTATATTTGCCATCATAAAAGATGAAAATTGTTTAGCCTCTTTTAATTCAGATTTGTTTTTTGTAATAAAAATTGGTTTTAAAAATTCTAAATACCAATCGCAATAAGAATGCCAGACAAACTGATAAACATACCTGGCAGCTTCATCGAATCTAAAAATTTCTAAATTTTTAGATACTAAGTTTTGAGTTTGTAAAAATTCATTATAAATCCACTGATTAATCGGTAATTTGATTGAATTTACATTTATCTTTTCGTCATATTTACATTTATTTAATTTTAAAAAGTTATTTGCACTCCAAATTTTTGTTATGAAGTTCCTGTTTCCTACTACTCTATCCTTTGCTAATTTTACATCTCTACCTGGTGACGCCATAGAGATTAAGGTAAATCTTAAACTGTCTGCACCATATTCGTTTATCAAATCTAAGGGATCAATTACATTACCCTTAGATTTTGACATTTTTTGACCTTTTTCATCTCTGACGAGTGCATGAACATAAACTTTATTAAATGGAGTTTTGTTTTTAAAAAAATTGCCCATCATTAACATTCGTGCAACCCAGAAAAAAATTATATCAAAACCTGTAACTAAAACTGAGGTAGGATAAAATTTTGATAGTTCTTTAGTTTTATTAGGCCATCCTAATGTAGCAAATGGCCACAAAGCCGAAGAAAACCAAGTATCAAGAACATCGGTTTCTTGTATGAGTTTAGTATCTGTTTTATTTTTTTTCTTAGCTAATTTTAATGCTTCATTTTCATTTTCAGCAACATAAATATTATTATTTTTGTCATACCAAGCTGGTATTCTATGTCCCCACCAAATTTGACGAGAAATACACCATGGTTCAATATTCTTCATCCATTGAAAAAAAGTTTTTTTCCAAGTTTCCGGGTAAAAAGTTGTTTTTCCTTCTTTTACTATTTTAATTGGTTTCTTTGAAAGTTTTTTTGCATCAACAAACCATTGTTCTGTTAATAGAGGTTCAATAATCGAGTTAGATCTATCGCCATAGGGTACTTTATTTTTAATACTTTCAATTTTTACTAGTTGGCCAATATCTTTTAATTTTTTTATTATTAACTTTCGTGCCTCGAAGCGATCTAGACCAATAAACTCCTTAATACCGTTTTTATTTATACTACCATTTTTTTCTAAAATATTTATTATCTTAAGCTTGTTTCTTTTTCCTACATCGTAATCATTGAAATCATGAGCAGGAGTAATTTTTACTGCACCAGATCCTTGTTCTGGATCAGCATAATGATCAGTGATTATTTTAATTGATCTATTAACTAATGGAATTAAAACATTTTTTCCAATTAGAGATTTATATCTTTCATCCTTGGGGTTAACAGCAATAGCTGTATCACCCATCATTGTTTCAGGTCTCGTGGTTGCAATCGTTATTTTATTTTCAGTTCCCTCAATTTTATAGTCAATATAATATAATTGTGATTGAACATCCTTTTGTACAACCTCTAAATCAGATATGGCTGTTTGTAATTTGGTATCCCAGTTTACTAACTTTTTATCTTTATAAATTAAATTTTTATTATAAAGATCTACAAAAACTTTAATTACTGCCTTGGATAAGTCTTCGTCCATTGTAAACCTGGTCCTTGACCAATCACAGGAACACCCTAATTTTTTTAACTGCTCTATTATTATTCCTCCGGACTCATCTTTCCATTGCCATACTCGTTTTATAAATTCATCTCTTCCTAGCTGATTTTTGTTTAAATTTTCTTTTTCTAGATTTTTTTCGACAACAGCTTGGGTCGCTATTCCTGCATGATCCGTGCCAGGCTGCCACAAAGTGTCGAAACCCTTCATTCTCTTGAAACGCACTAGAACATCTTGAAGACTATTATTTAAGGCATGACCCATATGTAATCTTCCAGTTACATTAGGCGGTGGTATAACCACAGAGAAGGTTTTATTTATTTTACTTTTTTTTGGTTTAAAACAACTATTTTTAATCCAATAATCTGAGATTATTTTCTCTTGTAGTTTGTGCTCGTACTTTTTAAATTCCATAATTTTTGATAAATAAGTAATTTACTTTATATCACTAAGGCTACAATCATAAATAGCTAGATTTTTCTTTATTAAGATAATTAAATGCTTTAATAAATAATAAATTGATAAGATTGGCCACGTGGCGGAATGGTTACGCAGAGGATTGCAAATCCTTTTATCCCAGTTCGATTCTGGGCGTGGCCTCCATAAATCTTTAATTTAAAAACTCTAACAAATCCCTCAAAACCTTTGATTTTTTTATTTTATTGCCCTCTGTTTTTTTTTCAATTTTAGTTAATTCATTAATTAAAAGTGACTTGTCTTTTTTCATTAACTTATTTGCTTCTATAAAAGCATCTTCTGTTTTTTTCTCTATGACTTCTCTATTTGAGATTTTTAACAGAGATAAAATTTTATTAGTTTTTTCTTTGCCAAATTTTTCTAAAAATTGAGCTTGTTCACCTTTAGAAAAATTTTTATCACTGAGATATAATGATAAAGAGCCCCACATTATCGCCTTATTAGTAATTTCATTGTTAGATTTATTAATTTCATCACCGATTATCTTTTTATTCGAATTTTCAATTTTTTTATCTACTTCTTCAATAGAATAATTGCCTTTTTTTTTAGTTTCAAAAAATTGATGATACTCCTTTGTCATAGAAAACCAAAGTAAAGCTTGTATTCTTATTAAGAAACTTGGGTGCGTACTCCATAGTTGAAAACTGCTTTTCCCAAAAGACTCGAGTTCTCTCAATTGATCTAAATAAGATGAAAATTTAAAATTTAAATGTTTTTCTGTTAAACCTGAAGCAAGTTTTAAATTAGCTCTTAAAGATGATTCAAGATCTCCACAAGCCAAGAATCCAATTCTATCAGCACTAATTTCAGCTGCTCTACTCAAATTTAAAATATTTAATTTAGTAATTTCATTTTCTTCAGTGTTAGGATTGGGGTATATGGAGTGTTGGTAAATATAATGTGCCACTTCGTGTCCTATAACGAACATTAATTCTTTTTCATTTAAAAGTTCAATTAATCTTGATGTCAGTATAATATCTGGCTTTGAAGATAATGACATTAAACTACATGCGGCATTTGCTTGAATGCTATCTGATGTAACAAAGAAATTGAATTGATTTTCTATTTTTAATCTTTTAAAGACTTGCTCAATGCAATTATGTACTTTAGGCATAATGTCATTTGTAATTTTAATTGAGTGAGACAATAAATTAGATAAATGACTCTCATCTAATATTTCTGGTCTTTTTGTATCCTTTAATTTAATGTCAAAGTCTTCTGGATTATCTTTTGAGTATCTATATTTTTCAAGATAATCCATTAACAGTTATATTTTTTTCTCAATGTCGCTATTGCTTTAACCATTTCTTTAGCTCTTTTTTTTCTTTTGAGATCCTTTTGAGTAGTTTGACTATTCCATTTCGTATATTCTTTTCTTAGAATTTTACATTTTTCTGATTTGTTCATATCATCACTTATTCCAAAACTTTCTTCCGAAGGTTTTTCTGATAGATCAACTTTACCAACTTTTGCTACAATCTTATTTTTCATATCTTTAAAAGTTTTAATATCTATCCCAGTAGTTTTAGCAATTTTATTAATAAACTGTTCTTCTTCTTTAGCTAGTTTATCATCAGAGCTAGCTACATTTAACATTAGTTCAATAGCTAAATATTTTTGTCCTTTACTAGCTTTATCGTTAAATTCTTTAACAAGTTTAGTTATAGAAATTTTTTTATCTTTTGCTTCTTTATAAGATTCTTTTATATATTTTGAAAAGTGTTTCTTTTTTTCTTCTTGTTTGTCTGCGTCTAATTCTAAGGTCAAACTTTTTGCCCAGTTTTTTATCACATTTAATTCTTTTTGATCCAAATGACCATCAGTAGCAGCCATGGTCATTGCTAATTTAATTGTTAAATCCTCTACTTTAGATTTGTTAACAAATTCCTCTAAATAACCAATCTCCTTCGTAGAGAAATTAAAAAAAGTAGAACAATTGTGTTTGATTTTAGTGAGATCATCATAGCCTGCATGGACTACTTCAGTATCTGTGTCACAAGCAGTTAAATTGAACTTAAGTCTCCTTTTTCCTTTATAGGGAGGAAGAATTAATTCCTTAGGTATATATATCCAATCATACCAATTTGGAAGATAGGTGTCAGGTGTAGAATTCCAAGTAACATTTATACCAAATACTCTACTATTTTTTTCCGCAAAAACAGAATAAGAACATAGCACTGGTGGTCCAAATTCTTCATCACTTGTATCACTATTATCATGAATGGTTAGAATCAGTTTTGTTTGATTTTCAGTAGGATGTCCAAATAATCCTTTAATTTTAACAGCTAGACATTTAACTTGTGGTAAACCTCTGTCTTTAGGAGGAATTTCTTCATTTACTTGTATCTGAAATTTAATTTTATCGAATAATTCTCTTCTTGCCTCTATTTGCTCTTCCTCGCTAGGTCCGGATAATCCTTTAATTACAGCCCAGCCTACTATTATCACAATCCATATAATTAAACCTTCCATAAAATATCTTTTATTCTATTTCAAAATCTAAATTTTCTCTTAACTCTTTTAGATCTTTTGAAGTTTTTGGTTTTAAATTTAGTTCTTGTTTTTTCTTCGATTTTACTTCCTCAAATACACAATGCATATTTCCGTTAGTATCGTATGAGTATGTTACTTTAAATGGGTCTCCTTGTTTAGCTCCTTTTCTCAATTCTAGGGGTTCATTAGCTATTACGTGCACGAATTCAACGTCTCTCTCTTCACCTTCACTTTGAGTTACTGAACATTCAATTTTTTTTTGATCATCATGTAAAACAGCATAATTTTTAGTGATAGAGCATGGCAATTTAGTATCTCGAGGAATAACTACATCATTAACTTCAAGATATCTGTCTCTTTCAGGATCTTTAGCAATTATTAGAGTTCCCATATAATGATTGCAAACATCGTTTAATTCAACTTTCGACACTGCTTTTTTTTGTGCGGAGTTCAAAGAAGACTTATTTTGTAAACCAGCATACAAAGCCGCTCCACATGCAACTGCTTCATCAACATTTACTCCTTTAACTGGAGCTTTTTTCATAATTTTTTTAATTATTTCTGTCACAATTGGAATTCTAGTGCTTCCCCCGACTAAAAGTGTTTGATTAATATTCGATGGTTTGCATTTTGCCCTATCTAAGGCCTCTTCCATAAGCATCTTAATTTTTTCCAAAAAAGTATCAATTATATTTTCAAATTCGTTTCTAGAAATATCAATTTTTAAAGGTCCTTTTGGGCCATCAACTATTTCTGAAACTTTATCTTTTGAAGATAAAAGTTTTTTAATTTTTTCAGCTACCTTGAGTAAGGATTTATCATCTTCATCTAAGTTAGAATTTTTTGATTTTTTATATTTTTTGGCTAATAGTTTAATAATTTCTCTATCAAAATCTTGTCCACCGAGTTCTTTATCTCCAACTGAGGTAATTACATCAACTTTTTTATTTCTGACAGCTGCAATCGTTATATCAAATGTTCCACCACCTAAATCAAAAATTAAAACTCTTCCACTGATTGATGTGCCAGGTAAGTTTGCATAATGAAGAACAGCTGCCGTTGGTTCATTAATAAGCTCAACATCTAATTTTGCAATTTTTGCTGCATCAAGTGTTGCCGTTCTTGCTCTCTCAGAAAATAATGCAGGTACAGTTATAACTGCTTTATTAATTTTAGAAGAAAAATCTTTAAGTTTAGAAAGAATTAATGATGAAATTTGAGATGGAGTATAACCTTTAATCTTATTATCGTTTTCTTCAAATTTTCCTGATTTAAGAGAATATATTACATCATTTTCCATTTCTCTTTTGACTTCAAAGACAACTTTTTTTGGATTTGTAACAGCTGCATCTTTTGCCTTTTCTCCAACGATGACTGTATCTTTGCCAAAAAAAACTGCAGATCTAGTGATTCTATTACCCGTTTCTGGATCAGATAGTACTTCTGGGTTTCCTAAGTCATCTAATTCTGCTATTGCAGAAAAAGTAGTTCCTAGGTCAATTCCAACTACTTTTGCCATAAAATAATACTAACCTCTTTTCTTTTAATTTTCAAATTCAAAAACTTTTACTAAAGCCTTTCTTAGAATTTTCTCTTCTTTGTTATTTAGAATTAATTTATATCCGGGTTTTAACACGGATTGTATTAAATCGTTTTTATCTTTTTGATTTGTTTTTGCAGTTAAATTATCGACCTCACATCCAATATTATTTATAGCAGACGAAAGTAATTTAGGTGAAAATTTTTCAATACTTGCATTATCTAAAATGATTAAAAGTTTCTCTTTAGTTGTAACAAAGTAAGATTTTAAAATTTCATTATTTGGGTCAATTTTTTTTTCAGCAGTTTCCATAAATTCAATTGTATCAATAATCCCATTAATAATTGATTTGTTTTTTGAATAATCGTAACCTTCTTTATAAACTTTTAATTCTTCGTTTTTTTCTCTTGCTACTTTTTCAAATGGAGCAATTTTTTCATCTAAATCTTGAACGATTTTCTTTGTAGACTCTTGATTTTTTAAGTACGATTTAATTAAGTCTTTATTATTTTCTTTTGACTCTGTTACAAAATCATTAATTTTTTTTTCTAGCTCTAACGGAAATTTTATTAAATTAATACTGTCCTTATCAGAACTTTTAATTTTTCTATACAGTCTTAAAAAAAGTATTCCCAGCAAGATGCAAAGAATTAATAGAATAAATATTATTGAATAAGTAATTAAAGTCAATTAATCTCTCCTTTAATGATTAAATCATTCTTAATTAAGTTTTGTCTAGTTTTTTTTCTTTTTTTTTCTTATCAAGAAAATGCATATTCAGCTGGGGGTATAATTAAATTTTTTCAAGGTTTAGCGAAGATTTTTGCAAAAGGAGCAGATGAGACAACAAATGTTATCAAACAATCTGATGAAATATTTAACATAAATAAAGAAGAGCTATCCAAAATTAATCAGTCTTTTGGTGGTAATAAAAAACCAAGGCTAGGGGAAGATAGTATTTTTAATAAATCCAGTAACGAAATGACAACTTTTGAAACTGCTAAAATTTCAGAAATTAAAATGTCTAAAACTGAAGATTTGCTAGAATTACATGGTGTAAAACATGGTGATAATTTAATTGATATTGCTGAGAATACTCAGGAATTTTTTAATGAAGATGAGGCTATAAATGTATTTAGAATTCCATTATGGATTGGCAGAGTTTTCAGAATATCAAATGTTTTTAATAAACCAAATGAAGATAGACTTGTAATTAAGTGTAACTCGAATATTCAAGATTTCTATTTTACAGCTGATTTAAGCAAAGATAAGAAATGGTTACTGTTGAGTGGAAATATTATTGATATTAAAAAACAAGGCTATTACAGCCCTCAGCTACAAAGACAAGAACTATATGTTATCTCGGACAAAGAAAGTTATATAATATTTACTACAAGGACCGAAGAAGGGAAAAAATTTCCTACTCATTATTTCATAATAGGAAAAGACGGATCTTTTGTATTAGATAAGAATATATATGGAACAGATAGTCCAAATTATATTATCACCAATGCATCTCGCAAATTAGTAAAATCTAGTTTTAAATGTAAAAAATTATTTTAAATTTTTGTTGTTTTATTTTAATAAAAAAAGTATGTTCGCTTTTATTCCTCGGTAGCTCAGTTGGTAGAGCAGTTGACTGTTAATCAATTGGTCGCAGGTTCGAGTCCTGCCCGAGGAGCCA
>MDTG01182572.1_pt1 | contig 10284 bp, 8 predicted proteins | sample 811421 | NCBI WGS metagenome assembly MDTG01 (sample SAMN05326645, study PRJNA326480) | marine metagenome | isolation source: seawater | place: Pacific Ocean: South East | collected 2011
AACATTGCTTTTCCCATTTGAACAACAACTGAACCGTGAGCTTGTTTTGCTAATTTACCGGTTTCTAATGAGATGGTTCTTCCATCTCCAAGGTCTATGACCTCTCTAAATACTTTTGGAATCATACTTTAATAATTCGTTCTTAATTAAACTTTTCTTGTTGTGTGTGTTGTTGTGTGTTGTTGTGATCCAATGGAAGTAAAAATTAAAAGAGGTAGCATATAGCTACCTCTTTTATGTAGGTATTATTTTCTAATTCCTAACTCTTTGATAATTGCACGATATCTTGCGATATCTTTCTTCTTTAAGTAGTCTAAAAGACTTCTTCGCTTTCCAACCATTTTCACTAAAGAACGCTCTGTATTAAAATCTTTACGATTTTGTTTTAAGTGCCCTGTTAAATGGTTAATTCTGTGCGTGAATAATGCAATCTGTCCTTCTGCTGAACCAGTATTAGTCTTACTATTACCGTGTTTTTCGAAGATTGTTTCTTTTACTTCTTTTGTCAAATACATGCCAATATTATTTAAATGATTTTTATGTACATCAATGATTTTTTCATTGACGGGGCAAATGTACAATTATTTTATATGGTAACCTATAAATTTTGTAGCGATGTATAGAAGCAAAGTTCTTTGGTAACTTGTTCTAGACTAGAAGATTGTAGTAGTAAAAAAGGGCATGCTCTTTTTATACTCTTATGGGTTCATTTTGTATTAAATCTATGTACAAGTTGATCTGTTGTTTTAGATTTTTTCTTTCGTAAATTCCATCTAAAAAACCATGCTCTAAAACAAACTCTGAACGTTGAAAGCCTTCAGGTAAATCTTTTCCTGTAGTATCCCTTACTACCCTCGGCCCAGCAAAAGCTATTAAAGCATTAGGCTCTGCAATATTGATATCTCCCAACATGGCAAAAGAAGCCGTTGTTCCTCCTGTTGTTGGGTCTGTACATAAAGAAATATAAGGTATCTTAGCTTCTGCTAGTTGTGCAAGTTTAGCAGAGGTTTTTACCAATTGCATTAAAGATAAAGATGCCTCCATCATTCTTGCCCCACCAGATTTTGAAATCATTAAGAATGGGAGTTTTTTCTTGATCGAATATTCTATTGCTCTTGCAATTTTTTCACCAACAACACTTCCCATAGATCCTCCAATAAAAGAAAAATCCATCGCTGCAATTACAATGTCTTTGCCCAAAGATTTTCCAACAGCGGTTCTAACGGCATCTTTTAGTTTGGTTTTTTCTTGAGCAGCTTTTAATCTGTCGGGATATTTTTTTGTGTCTTCAAATTTAAGAGGATCTTTTGCCGTAATTTTAGAATTCAATTCTTTAAATTTATTGTCATCAAAAAGCATTTCAAAGTATTCTTTACTGCCTATTCTAACATGATAGCCATCTTCTGGGCTTACATATAAATTCCGTTTTAATTCTTCGGTATCTATTATTTTACCACTAGGAGTCTTATACCATAAGCCTTTTGGGGTATCTTTTTTTGCTTCTGTAGGCGTATTAATTCCTTTATCTTTTCTTTTAAACCAAGCCATATACTAAAAGTTAGTCGTCTGTTTTGTGTTATTAATTTAAGGAAATATCTCCTCAAGCTAAGTTGACAAATTTAATGGAATAATATGTAACTTTCCAATAAAAAAGAAAGTCTGTTTAAAGATTGAATTATAACTGCGATTCAATCTTTTAACAGACTCTTGTATTTTAAAACGTATCCTACTATAAAGTATCTACATTATTTAAGTCCTCAAAAGCCTTTTTCAATCTAGTTTTGAAGGTAACCTCTCCTTCACGTAACCATTTTCTTGGATCATAATGTTTTTTATTAGGCTGATCTGCACCATCTGGATTTCCAATTTGGTTTGCTAGATAATCTGCCTTTCCTTGCATATAATCGCGAATTCCTTCAGTAAAAGCATATTGTAAATCGGTGTCAATATTCATTTTAATAACACCATAGCCAATAGATTCTCTAATTTCTTCTAAGGTAGAACCTGACCCGCCATGAAAAACAAAATCAATTGTATTATGAGGAAGATTGTGTTTTTGGGAAACATGCTCTTGAGAGTTTTTTAAGATTTTGGGAGTTAATTTTACATTTCCTGGCTTGTAAACTCCATGAACATTACCAAAGGCAGCAGCAATTGTAAATTGAGGACTAACCTTCATTAATTCTTCATATGCATAAGCAACTTCTTCTGGTTGTGTGTATAATTTAGAAATATCAATATCTGAATTATCTACTCCATCTTCCTCTCCACCTGTGATTCCTAACTCAATTTCTAGAGTCATCCCCATTTTAGACATACGAGCTAAATAGGTTTTGCAAATTTCAATATTTTCTTCAATTGGCTCTTCAGATAAATCAATCATATGAGAACTATAAAGTGGTTTTCCTGTAGCGGCAAAATGTTCTTCACTTGCGTCTAGTAAACCATCAATCCAAGGTAATAGTTTTTTTGCACAATGGTCTGTATGTAAAATAACAGGAACTCCGTAAGCTTCAGCTAATAAATGAATATGTTTTGCACCTGCAACTCCTCCAGCTATTGCTGCTTTTTGGTTTTCGTTAGACAAACCTTTTCCTGCATTAAATTGTGCACCACCATTTGAGAACTGAATAATTACAGGAGCATTTAAATCTTTAGCTGTTTCTAATACAGCATTAATTGTATTTGAACCAACAACATTTACAGCTGGTAAAGCAAATGCTTTCTCTTTGGCTAGTTTAAAAATAGCTTGAACTTCTTCACCCGTTGCAACTCCTGGTTTTATATTGTGACTCATTTTTTTTATTTTAAATGATTGAAATTTAGGAATCAAAAGTAATCAAAAAATAGCTATGAGGAGAATATTTTGACTCAGATGAGCCTAAAAATCATCGAAATCGTTGTAGCGGAAATTGCGAAAATATTTTAAAAAGGATAATTTATTCCAATGTTATAAACTGCGTTTGAAAAGTTGTAATTTCTAAACCATTTATTACTTTCTAAGTAGGGTTCGTGCATTTTAAAACCAAGATCTAATCTAAAGACTAAAAAACTAAAATCGTACCTGAGTCCAAAACCAGAACCAACAGCAATATCTTTTATTGAATTTAATCCATTGAATCTTGCTTCTTCTTCAGCAAAAATAGAATTTGTGATGTCCCAAATGTTTCCTGCATCAACAAATAAGGCTCCTTTTAAACTTCCAAATAAATCAAATCTATATTCTGCACTGGTTAAAAACTTAAGGCTTCCAATATTATATTCTAATCCAGAATTTCGACTTCCAGGACCTAAGTCATAAGTTTGCCAAGCTCTAATATCATTTGACCCTCCAGCAAAATAACTTTTTGTGAAAGGAATTGCTGAATTATCGTAAGGAATAATTGCACCAATAAAACTTCTAAAACCAACAACTGAACGATCATCTATTTCCCAAAATTTCTTGTACTCTATGTCTGTTTTAAAATACTGGGCTAGCGGAATATTAAAGATAGTTTTCCTGTTGTTATTGTCTTTCTTATTAGACAATAAGCCTCCAATGTTTCCAGAGTTGGCAATTCTTATTTTAAAAAAAGAAAAATTATTATCTCTAAAGTCCCGTTGATTGTTGTAGGTAAAGGAATAGGCTATTGTTGGAATTAAAAAATCTGATGTTATAATATTGTACCTGTCTAAAATATTTAAATTGTTTCTGTATGAATCTGGATTATTGGATTGAAAGTCAGAATCGTTAAAAATAGTTCTCATAAACGAAACAGTTTCTTGCTGTCTTTCTAAATTATAATCTGGATCGTTAAAAAACTCTTTTGCTATAGAATTAAGTTTAATATATTCGGAATTGTAGATGTCAAAGTAATTCCCAATTCTTAAGTTTCTTACATACTGAGTATTGAAAACATCTAATTGAATTGTTTTTTTTGAATTATACTGCCATTTGTAATCAATTAATGCTGTGACCGTTTCTCTATCTAGTCCAATATTTTGCTGAATACTTGTTCCTAATGTAAACATAGTTCTTGGAGACATCCTCTTTGGAACTAATTTGTTAATTCCGAAAGGCGCGACAAAACGTGGAATTTCTAAAGACATATCTGCTCCAATCTCCCATGAGTTGAAAAAGCGTTCTTCTTTATTTGCATCTTGAGAGGCATTAAAAAAAGAACTTAAAAACGATAGTTTAAAGATTTCGGCACCTTTAAAGATATTTCTGTTTACAATAGAAAACTTAGCAGAAACGCCAAGGTCTCTTATGTTAGAGTGTGTGAGTTCTGTTTCTAGATCTAAACTAAATTTATCTAGAGGTGTCAGAAAAATCGAAACATCTAGTTGGTTATTTAAGCTGTCTATTGTTTCATATCTAATATTGGTTATCTTAAAGTTTCTTAGCGATTTTAAATGTTTCCTCGTTAAGTTCCTTAGAGAATCTGCATACACTTCGTTGGGTTTAATAAAGATAGATTCGGATAATAGTTTTGGATTGTACTTTATTTTATTGTGAGCAAGAAAATTAATTCCTTGGTAGTTTATAGAGTCTAGATATGGACTGTCTTTTTCAGTAAAAGAATAATCAGTAAAAACAGTTACTTTTCTTAGTTTTTGAATATAATATGGCTTTAAAACATACTCTCCATTTGTTTTTAAAACTCTTTTTTTATCAAAAATAACAAGGTCAACATTTGTTTTGTAATTGTTTGTGTTAGCGGTATCTATATTGTAGTATCCTAAATCATTTTCTGTAAAGTGATAAATACCACTATTTCTAAAAAGATTGGTGATTCTTTTAGCTTCTTTAATAAAATTAGTCTCAATAAACTGGTCTCCAGTTTTTAAATAAGATGATGCTTTTTTAGATTGATATAAAGAATCTAAAACAGGTGATTTTATCTTTGTTATTATAGCGTCTAAAAAAGTTGGCCTACCGGTGTTTATAATATAATTGACACTGCCTTTTTTATTTTTCAAGAGCTCTTTCTTTGAACTTACTTCAACTCTAAAATACCCATTATTTTTATGGTAGGCAGTTAGGTTATTGATAGTTTTTTTAATTTTATCATCATTAATTATTATTGGAGATTGGCCATTTTTTAAAAACCAATTATTTAGACCAATCATGCTTTTAGCATAGGATATGCTTTGCTTTTCAGAAAAAATATTTTTTATAAAATTGTATGTTTTAGGTTTTGTCTTGCCCCATTCTGATGGCTTTTTAGGTTTTGTATTGTTTCCTAAATTATAGAAATATAAAGAAAGAGGAAGTCCTAATGTTTTACTGTTAGGTTTTTGAACTAATAATTCATTTAAATCTGTATTAGTGTTTTTCTTTTCATTAACTGTAATTATATTCTGTGTGAGTAAAAACTGAGAATCTTGCACTCTTTTAACAGAGCTGCATGCAGACAAAAACAATGTCAATAAAAAGAAAATAAAGATTTTTTTCATGAAACGTACTCGCAATATAAACTCAAAAATACTACTTTTGATTACTTTATTAAGATAAAAACTTTTCTGAGTTGTCTATAAAAGAAAGACGCTCAGGTTTTATTGTTTTTTTTTAGTGAAACAAAACCAGTTTAATTCATGAGTTTATCTAAAAATCATCTAAAACTTATAACAAGTTTATCTCAAAAAAAGTATAGACACAAGTATAAATTATTTATAGTTGAGGGAATGAAAGTTGTTCAAGAGTTTTTAAATTCATCGTATGAATTAGAAATCTTATTTTCTACAGAAAGTAGTTTTTTATATTTAGATAATTTTATTGAAATTTCTGAACAAGAGTTAAAAAAGATCAGTAGTTTAAAAACACCAAATAAAGTGGTAGCTTTATTTAAAATACCAGTGGAGAAAAACAGCAACTCTTCTGGTTTGATAGTCGCTTTAGATGCTGTTAATGATCCAGGAAACTTGGGAACTATTATTCGTTTATGTGATTGGTTTGGTGTAGATAAACTTCTTTGTTCAAAAGAAACGGTAGATTGTTATAATAAAAAAGTTGTACAATCAAGCATGGGTTCGTTAACTAGGGTAGCTATCTCTTATATTGATTTAAAAGAATATTTATTGTCGGTTTCCATTCCTATTTTTGTAGCGGATATGGATGGAGATAATGTTTATGAAATGAAGCCTCCAGCTTCAGCAGTTTTAGTTATGGGAAATGAAGCTAATGGAATCTCTAATTCTATAAAAGAAATAGTTAGCACTAAGATTACTATACCAAGGTACGGAAACTATCAGCTAACAGAAAGCCTAAATGTAGCTACTGCTACTGCTATTTTATTAAGTGAATTCAGAAGATAGATTTATTCAAAAGCAAAGTTTAGAAAAACTCCTCGTGTAGAAAATATATTAATAGGTGATGTCCAAGGGCTATTGCCATTATTATCATCTATAAGCTCCCTATTCATTGCAAATACTCCTCGAATAGATGGTGAAAATTTAAAAAAAGATAAGTAAACGTCAACACCAATACCAAATTCATACATGAAATTACTGGTTTTCATTCTAAATTCTCCACTAAAATTATCATCAGAATTTTCTTGATTGCTAGAAAAATTATGATCATAAGATACACCAGCAAGTACATAAGGCCTTACGTTATTCCATCTATCTGTACTAAATTTCAAAACCAATGGAAGATGTAGATAAGTAGAACCAATTTCGCGAACACTATCCCTCTCGGTCAGCAAAGATGGACTATTATTAAAATAAATAGTTTTTGAATTGCTAATTAGACCTGGTTCAAAACGCAAATTAATATTTTTATGAATTCGAAGATCTGTAATTAAACCCACATTAAAACCAGCTGTAGGTTTTATTTCAACAACGGTACTAGGAAAATTACTTGGTCTGTAATTTACTTTAAAGTCGTTTTTATTAAGTCCTAAATAAAAACCATAATGAATCTTTGGGTCATCAAAAGTAGGTAGGTTGTCTACATTTCTTCTTTTTTGAGCAGCAGCAGATAGAACAAACAAACAACAAACAATAAAGAAGACTATTTTTTTCATATTATTTAGTAGCAGAGTATATTGTAGCAACGCCAAACGTAACAGGTGTATGTATTGTATTTATAAACCCATTTTTTTTTAAAATATTGTTGAAAGTCTCACCAAAAGGAAAATAATTTGCAGATTCACTCAGATAAGAGTAGGCTACTTTATCTTTAGAAAATAGTTTCCCGATCATAGGTAAAATAATAGAGGTATAAAATTTATAACCTTGTTTGAATGGAAATTTTGTTGGGTTTGATGTTTCTAAAATAACAAATGTTCCTTTAGGTTTTAATACGCGTCTTATTTCGGTAAGCCCTTTGTCTAAATTAGCAAAATTTCTAACACCAAATGATACCGTGATTGCATCAAATGTATTGTCTTCAAAAGGCATGTTCTCAGAATCACCAACAACCATTTCTATTTTATCAGTTAATTTTGCTCTAGCTATTTTTTCTTTTCCTACAGCCAGCATTCCTTCTGAAATATCTAATCCAATAATTTTTTGTGGCTGTAATGAAGACATCATTAGTGCTAAATCTCCCGTTCCAGTGGCAATGTCTAAAATTTGTTGAGGTTTATTTTTAGAAATAATTTTCACTACTTTTTTTCTCCAACTAATATCTATCCCAAATGAAATAACTCTATTTAAGTCATCATAGTTTTTAGAAATATTGTTAAACATTGTAGCTACTTGCTCTTTTTTACCAAGGTCAGAATTTTTATAAGGTTTAATTGTTTTCGACATCTTATTTTTATCTATTAGAAATAAACAAGTTATTTAATTTAGTAGAAATTATCCATTGATAGCAACTACCTCACTAATTTCATTTGGAAGCATTTCCTTTAACATTGTTTCAATTCCGTTTTTTAAAGTAATGGTAGAAGATGGACATCCACTACAGGCACCTTGTAAAATTACACTTACAATCTTACTTTCTTCATCGTAAGACTTAAAAGCAATATTACCACCATCAGAAGCAACTGCAGGTCGAATATATTCATCTAAAATAGCTATAATCTTTCCAGGCGTACCATCTAAACCATCTGTAGTAGCTTCTTCTTTTTTTGTAGTGCTTTCTGTTTTAGGAAGCTCTTTAATGATGGTTTTATTGTCTTGAAGATACGTACTGATAAAATTTCTTACTTCAGCATACACATCATTCCATTCAACAACATCAAACTTGGTAATAGAGATGTAATTTTCAGAGATAAATACTCTTTTTACGAAAGAGAATCCAAATAAGGCTTGTGCTAATGGAGAAGACTTACTTGCTTCTTCAATATTTTTATATTCAACATCTGTAGCTGTCAAAGATTTATTGGTGCCAAACTTCATAGCTGAAGGATTTGGAGTTACTTCTGCATAGACTTCTATAGCTTCTTTTTTTCTCGAATTGTCTGTTTCCTTTACAGCAATATTTCCAGCTTGGAGATAGGCTTCAATTTGTTCTCTTACTTCCTCTTGTACATCACTCCATTCAACAATATCAAATCGTTGTATGGCAATAAAATTTGCTGTAATAAATACCTTTTTTACAAAAGGCAGATAAAATAATTGTTGCGCTAAAGGAGATTTTTTAGCATCATCTATATTATTAAATTCATAACTACCTCCGTTAATTAAAATTTGAGTACTTACAAATTTTAAGATATTATCGTTGTTAGTAGACTGAATTGTAATTGTTTGTGAATTCATTTTTTCTTGTTAGTAAATGAAGTGCAAAATTACTGCAAAAAAAATGAATAGATATGTTAAATAGAGATAAAATAGCTCTTCAAATTTTGTGATAATATTTCTTAAAATAAACTGAGTATTGTAATTATAGATGCACTGAAAACCCTGCAGTTACCATAGTATTATCTATGTTTAATTCAGCAGCTTCTACCTGATTATACTGCGGGTAAAAGTCGTAAAGTCGGGTTGTATTGCTGTTGGTGTAAGCAAGGTTAAATTTTACCCATCCAAAATTATATCCAAACCCCAAAGAATAGCTTTGTAGATCATCTGATGCTAGCGCTCTCACGTCTGGGCTTTGCTCATATATATATCCACCTCTAATACTTAGTTTTTTAATTCTCCATTCTGTCCCAAGATGAAGCGCATCAACTCTTCTTAATTGATTATCGAAAAATAAATTCTCCTCAGAAAAATCATCTCCAGATAAATTTAAACCACGATAGTTCTTTGTTGAATAATCTAAACTGATCAATCCAAATTTTCCAAAAATTATAGCAGTACTTGCTGTAATTTTACTTGGAGTTCTTAATTTATAGAGCAAGCCTTGTGTTGGTAAATTACCACCAAAAGTATTGTCATAGATGATATCATCATTACTTACTTCAATTTCAGTATCTCCAAAAAAACCATCATTATTTGTGATGTTGGTATTTTCAATGATTTCGGTAAACCAAGTGGGAGACTGATAGCTAAGACCTAAACGAAAAGCATTTGTTGGTTTGTAAATAACTCCTGCACTTAAAGAAAACCCAACACCAGTTGTAAAGTTTTCTTGGTAAAGACGAGCATTTAAAGTGTTGTTATTTCCATCATTATTGTTTTCTCTTAAAATTGTTTGCTGACTAAAATTGAGATCATAAAAATTTAAACCAGCTCCAACGTGCATTTTTTCTTCATAGACTCCTGAAAAAGCAAAGCTTAATTCGGACATGTCTCCATTGTAAAAGTTAGATAATTGTTGATTATCTGCAATATCATACACTAATGGATTTTCACTATTATCTAACGGAAAGTTATCAAACGAAGCAAAACCACTAGTTCCTTTAGCAATAAATGTATTTTCAAAATCTGCTAAAACCCTATAATTTATACCCATTGCTAATTTAGACCATTCGTCACTTGTGTAGTTGTTAAAAGTAAATACTACACCAGCATTTGATACTTTAAAGAAATCTTGTTGAGTTGTTGTTGAATTTCCATAATAAGTTGTTAAGTAATCTGTACTTCTAGATTGAATAGCTACAGATGCATTGCTATGGTTAAAGATAGATATTCCAGCAGGGTTTATCGTCATAGCAGTTACATCTCCACCTACAGCTCCAAAAGCACCACCCATTGCAACAAACCGGGCACTTCCATTTCTATCATTTCTTGAAAACATAGTAGATAAATCTTCATAGCCTAACGATTGAGAATAGGATGTATAACTCATTGCGGCAAAAGCCACAAAAAAGATAATTTTTTTCATAGTTACTTGTTTAGATATTTTATCCTCCTCTTTTAGAAGAGCTTCTTCTTGGTGAACTACTGCTTCTAGTAGGGCTACTTCTTCTA
>MDTG01330137.1_pt1 | contig 10284 bp, 7 predicted proteins | sample 811421 | NCBI WGS metagenome assembly MDTG01 (sample SAMN05326645, study PRJNA326480) | marine metagenome | isolation source: seawater | place: Pacific Ocean: South East | collected 2011
AAATTGTACAAAGCTTGCTATTGCATTCACAGCAGTGTCTGAGCTGGTAACTGTTTTCAAGCCTAGCTTTTTCGCAAGTGGCTCGGTACCTGCAAATGGCGCATTAGGTACGTTGTTTGGAACGGTTGCATCACCATCTACTTCGGTCATGAAGAATGGTGTTGATAGTGAACCAGTAGACATTAGGTGACTTGCATTAGTAAATGGATCAACCGTATCTAGTGTTGTTTGCGCAGCATAGATAAAGCTAGAGAATCCAGAGTTGAGTGCTTTGAGTTGCTCTTCTGTTGCTACTTGTTCAAATGCCTCGTAACACGCTTTATCTGATAGTTTTGGCTGTACACAAGATACGCTCGCGTAGCTCTTATAGTCTGCTGACGCTATATAAGCTAGGTTATGTTTGATTTGCGGACCAAAGTTGGACGAGCCAAGTAGTAGGTTACCAATTTGGCCACCTGCGTTTTGGATTGATGCACCACTAAATGTGTACAATGCGTCTGCCGTTGGGCTACCTAGTTTGTTGTTTGCAGCTGCAACCGCTGAGGTTCCAACGATGCCGCCCAGTGAGTGACCAAGCATCTTTACTTTTGAGCCTGTCATTGGGTTAAACCCTTTAAGAGGGCTGCCTGCTAAAAGCCCCGCTTGTGCTGAAACCACTAAACTTGCACGAAGACCTAGTACATCGAGTACGCTTTGACGAAGGTTGTCACGTGCCACCGCTAGGTTAGATAGGTTCAAGTAAGCCAGTACATCTGTGTTAGCAGAGCGTTTGTCGTCTAAGCTACGAGCACCATGGATAGGTAAGTCGATTGCAATCACAGCAACGCCAGCTTTCACCATGTTGAACGCGAAAGAGTAGGCGTTTTCTTTTGCTGATGTGATGCCGTGTTGGTAAATCACGACGTTAGTCGGTATCCCTGTTTCTGGTGTAAACAGTAGGAACTCAACGTCTTCTAATGATTTAACCACAGGAACAGGTGAGTAGCGAGTGATGATACGGTCGCTGTTCAGTTGTGTTCCGTCTGATAGGACCAGCTCAGAGCCAACTAGTTTTAACTGCTCAGTTGCATCGGTTTCTAGCTTAGTTACATCAACAGGATCATCTGCAAAGACACCGCTAGATAGTTGTTGAACCATGTTTGCTTGCTCTGCAGGATCGGCCAAAGCTGCACTTAGTTTCGCAAGACTAGGCATCGCAGAAACCATCGGCTGCATGTTCCAATCTGCACCTTTCTCAAGGTAATGTGGAAGTCGTACAACACCTTGAGTAACGTTTACATTGACTGCAGCGCCAGCGTACAAACCTTTGATCGCTGTCTTAGCGGCAACGTCATCGCTGATGTATTTATTGAAGTCTTCATCTGCATCCAGTGCTGTCACAAAGTCCAGAGTAGTACCCAATGTCATTGTGTATGCATTGGCGAGATCAACAGAACCTTCATTTGCATCATTCTTGTAGACGGTGTTTAGCGTATTCGAGCCAGTAGCAAAGCCTGTCGCAGTGACACCCTTGACGGCAGCAAGTGTTTTACCTATAGATTGAGTGCTGAACCATGAAGAGTAAACAATATCGGCAGGATTAACACTTGCAAGGCCAAAGATACCTTCAACTGCCGTGGTCGCCGCTTGTACTGAAGCTAAGTCACCTTTTTCGTATACAACCTCTTTAGATTTTCCAACCGCATAGCTACCAGATGTGCCAATAGGGTTACCGTTTACATCCTCAATATCCTGAGTTACAGCGAAAATGTATTCACCTTCCTCATCAAGCGAGTTCATGAATTGGATGTACAGCGTGTTGTCACTTGCTTGTACAACAAAGTCAGTGCCAAGTGTTAGTACTTTTTCGATTGGGTTAGATGCGCCGTCCCAATCTGTTAGACGTTGGTTAATTTTGATCACGCTGACGCCAGACGTAACAAGACCATCTGAGAAACCGTCGCCATTAAAGTTAAGCACGATTGGCATTGATGTTGACCAGCCGTCCATCGTGTTCATTGCTGCTTTTGGGTTTGTCAGCGCATCATAACCATCTGTCGGTATGCCAAGCGTTCCGTCTGTACTATCCATTAACAAGTATGAAGGGGTAGAGACATCTGCGTCCGCGCCTTGTAAGGTAAAGCTAATCGACGTATTGCGATCAAGTAGCGCTTGTACTGCTGGTTCAAACTTTGTGTTATCTGATGTACCAGAGCTTGATGTGTCATCGCCACAACCTGCAAGTAGGATCGCAGAACAAAGCAGTGATAGTTTAAACGTGTGTTTCATTAGTTTACTCCGTTAATCCTAATTACTTGAAGGTGTAGTTCATCTGCACAGCACTGATGTATGCAGTACCTTCTGAGTCAAATGTGATCTCGCGATCTGCTGCGTTGGTTTCGCTAAACGAGCCTGATTTACTCTTAACAAATGCAAAGCCTGCATCGAACGTTAAGTTTTCTGTCATTACGTATGTTACGCCTGCGCTATACCAGAGACGGTCGCTGTCAGGAATACTTAATGTAGCTTTGCCCGCTTGCTCGTCATAAGCAATGCCTGCGCGAAGTGTCCATTTGCTATTCAGCGTGTAAGTGCCACCAAAGGAATAACGGTTGTTGTCTTCATATTTTTCTGGCTTGTAGAAACATTGACCAGCTGTACCATCATTACATTGAGGGCTGGTCGCTTTCAGCTCTTTAAAAGTGCTCCAATCCGTTTGCTGCCAACCATAGTGGATCGCCCACTGATCGTTAAGTTGATGGAACGCTGAAAGTTCGATGATTGAAGGCAGTGAGATTTGTAAGCGGCCATCGACTTTTGAAGCGGTAGCAATACCAGAGTCGTAGCTGCTGAATTCACCCTCATCAAAATCGAGGTCAACTTTAGAGCGATAGCCGAACCCAAAACGATTGTTTTCATTTAGCTCATATAGAGTGCCGATGTTCCAACCCCAAGCAAATGTGTCGCCCTCCATACCAATTAGGTTGTCAGACTTTTTGCTGTCAGGGCCAAATAGCGGAGCTAACTCACCTTTGTGGCGAGTCAGTTCTGCATGAGCGTAAACAAGGTTAATGCCACCACCAATACTGAACTGTTCGTTGATGCGGTAAGCAACGTTAGGGTTGATATTAACGGAAAGTAGTGAAGTATCACCTGCCATGTCGCCAGCAGAGATATCATCTGGGTAATCGGTTGCAACACCGTAGGTCGTGAACATGCCAATACCCCAAGCCCATCGATCATTGATTGGACTGATGTAGTAACCCGCTGGGACAATTTGTAGCGGTGCTACGTCTTTTGCATGTTCGTTGTGATAAGTGTCGTAGACATTAACTTCAGGGTCGACGATAGAAACCGCGCCTGAAAATTGGGCTGTATCAAATAGGGTCATTGCAGCGGGGTTTCTCGCTAGCACACTCGCGTTGTCAGCTACTGCACCTTCACCTGAGAACGAGCGACCAAGGCCTGAAGCAGAATGCTCAGCAACTTGGAAGCCAGCGGCAAGCGAATTACATGCAAATAGCACTGATAGTGAAACGAGAGAGCGTTGTATTGTTTTCATCTTTGACCCTCCTAGGGCATCAAATTTCATTATTCTTGTTTGAAAACACACTGAGCATTTTTGTATTGGAGCTCTAATGTAAACAGTATGTTAAATTCATATTTTATATAAAGTCAAAGAAAGAGTTGCTATTTTGTGAACTTATATTTTTTTGGGGCGGCACTTTAACATTAATATTATAAACACAATCAATGATTTATTAGTGGTTGGAGGTGTGACCAGAACGTTTATGCACCATTGTGGTATAAATAGTGTTCAATAGCTCAATGTGTAACGATTTTGTTTCTGTTTACCGCAATTCCCTAAATCGGCATAATACTGGCTCATTTTGATGGTCTTTTAATTGGAATTTATAGTTTGGAATTACTCGCGATAGAGTTTCTTGGTAAACCGCTTCGTTTAGAAGGATCGATGGCAGGGTGGCAGCAGCTATTTTGGGACAACACATTAGTGTCTCAATTAGATGCGACTTCGGAAGACGGTGATGTGCGTACACACACATTTTTGCTTCGTTCTGGCGAAGAAACGTTGCAGTGTCACGTTGAGTCTACGGTTCAGTGGCAACCTTTTGAGATGGCTTATAAGGCGCTGGTTAACGGACAAGTCGTCACCGAAGGAAGCCGTAATACTAAAGACATCGAGCAGCAAACTCCGGTTGTGGCACCTAAACCTGAAAAGCGCTTTAGCCTGATTGGGTTAATATCACTTGGAATGAAAGGGCTCAAGAGCGCTAAGTTGATTAAAGTAGTACTTGCATCTGCAAGTTTAGCGGCATATTCGTGGCTGTTTTCTATCCAGTTTGCTCTCGCTTTGATTGCTTGCTTAATGTTCCATGAATACGGACATATTAGAGCCATGAAATACTTTGGTATGAAAACAAAAGGTATTTATCTTATCCCCTTCCTCGGTGGTTTAGCTCTCTCTGATGAAAAGATTAATACACGATGGCAAGATGTCGTTATCTCAATCATGGGGCCTTTGTTTGGGCTGATATTGTCGCTTGTGTTTACCGTTTTGTATTGGGTGACAGGCGAAATGTTCTTTGCTGGCCTTGCGGTATTTAATGCCTTACTGAACTTATTCAACTTGCTGCCAATTTTGCCTCTCGATGGCGGTCATGTTCTAAAAAGTATTAGCTTTTCAATGAACAGCTTGCTCGGTATCGTTCTGTGTGTCGCAGCCGCGATTGCTGGAGTTGTTCTTAGTTATCAGCTAAATCTAAGTCTGTTTGGCTTCTTATTGATTATGGGTAGTGTTGAAATCCTGTTTGAATGGAGAGGGCGCCACCATAGCCATTTATTACCACTAGATAGATATGGCCAAGTAGTTTCTTTCCTTTGGTATGTAGGTCTAGTGTCTAGTTTGATCGGTGTTATTTGGTATTTCGCGTCTACGGGAGACCAACTATTAAGCCTACCGTTACAGATCCTTGGTACTTAGTACCTTGCTATACAGTAAATGTCAGCGCAGAAGCTGACGAAACGAAAAACGCCCTAACCATTTGGATAGGGCGTTTTTTTATCAGGTGTTAGTCGAGCTCTGTTATGGGGAGTTCTCTTCGCATTGATACTAGGCTTTGCAGTTTGGCCTCGAGGCTTTTGATTTTGGCAACGTCGTGATCTTGGACTGTAGATCTTTGATTCGAGTACTGTGGGAAGGGTGTGTCGATAGTAATTCTGGTGGTTGGCTACCGCCAGATGCTTTCGCCATGTTTTGCCATAAGTCGACACTCTGCCCTGGGTCGAAACCGGCTTGTGCCATGTACTCTAAACCAACTATGTCGGCCTCAGACTCTTGTGTACGACCATAGGGTAAAATCACGCCATACTGAACACCTAAACCTAACGCAGCCATGGTTACACCTTGATATTGCTTGTATTCAGATGAACCCAAAGCAACACTCGTAATCGATAAACCTGTATTGGCGATCTGTGATTGGGACAAACGTTCGTTACTGTGATCAGCTAAAACGTGTGCGACTTCGTGCCCTATAACGGTCGCTAGTTGGTCTTGATTTACAGCTACGTTAAGTAGCCCAGTATACACACCGATTTTACCACCAGGTAAGGCAAACGCATTGACTTGGTCACTATCAAAAACAACCACTTCCCATTCGCTGAAACCTTGCTTAGGGATATGTTGAGTAATGCTATTTGCTACACATTGTACATAAGCATTGGTCTTTGCATCTTTACTGATAGTTTGCTCTTTCTTCATCTGTTCGAAAGATTGTGCACCAAGCTGAGACATATCTTTGTCTGAAAGAGCAGCAATTGATTTCTTCCAGTTGGGGAAGCGCTGCACGCGGTTAAGCCTGCGAGTGTGAGAAGCGAGGCAAACTTCATCCATGACATCATACAATATCCTCTGTGTATTCGGTTTTTATGCATGTTAACATCAACTTGCATAATGGCTAATAGCTATAAGATAACTTGTTATATGTAAGACTCGAACAGACACCAATAGCGGAATCTGCTCAAGCGATAACGATATCAATAATTAAGGAACCTGCATGACCATTTGGAAAAAGCCTGTTGACCTAGATACCTTCAACGCGACCTCAAAGAATACCTTAATTGAGCACCTCAACATTGTTTATACCGAGGTAAACGACAATTCATTAGTGGCAAAGATGCCCGTTTGTCACTTCACTCATCAACCACTTGGTATGCTTCATGGTGGCGCTTCCGTTGTTCTTGCAGAAACGCTAGGCTCATTAGCAGCAAATTTCTGTGTGCCAGAAGGCTACTACTGTGTCGGACTCGATATCAACGCGAATCATGTAAGGTCGATGCGTGAAGGGCATGTAATCGGTACCGCCGAGCCTATTCACCTTGGCGTATCGACACAAGTATGGCAGATAAACATCACTGACGAGCGTCAACGCTTAGTTTGCACAAGTCGTCTCACCATTGCGGTAAAAAAACACAAGCGATAACTCGTCAGACTGTTAGGCCCATTGTGGTCTCCGGTTTTAACGCCATTATCCAACCATAATCCTAGTTTGAGAAATCCATGGTCATAACCTTTAAAAGTGGAAAAGTCATTGCAACAGCACATGAGCTTGTTGTGCGTTTAGATGGTGAGCATAGAGTCACGCTACAAGCACAGGTTGATGCCATTCAACTGATCGGAAAAGGGGCAAATGTCATCTCCGCAAATGGCTCTGAATGTAAGTGGTCAATAAAACTCGATGACGAGCAACAACTTCGCGATATTGCTAACGAAATAGGCTGTGATGTCATGTAACTTTAGACCGTCTGAGTACTTTTGGTTCTTGTCACTTCTCTATGTTTGAGTAGGCCTGCCTAAATTCGATAATTCTGTGTAAAAACATTATCAGTTAGATTGATTTTCACTTGTAAAATGAGGAAACTGAATTCAATATCCCTTGATTAAGTTTTCCTCTTTATGAGTAGCCCAAGACTTCGCGTTCAATTCGAAACCCTATTTGAATACTTCGATGGTAAAGACTCTGATGTTCAACTTGATGACATAACAGATGTGCTCTGTTGTACCCGTCGAAATGCTAGAATGGTACTCAACAAACTCGAAGAAGAGGGGTGGGTAGAGTGGCTACCTGCAGCTGGTCGAGGTAAGTTATCGCAACTCATCTTCAAGCAGAATCGTTGTGACGTTAGCGAAAACTTGGCAAGACGCTACTTAGAAGAAGGTAAGATTGGACAGGCATTGTCTGTTCTTGATCAAAATGCCGCGAAGCTAACTCAAGTCATCCACAACTACTTGGGCGTTCAGTACCAAGAGGGCGAACAGGTTATCCGTTTGCCTTATTATCGTCCGCTCTCCATGCTTAACCCGACTAAGTCGATGCGTCGTTCAGAGCAACATATCGCCTGCCAAGTATTCAGTGGCTTAACTCGCTTGGATGAAAATGATCAGTTACAACCGGACCTTGCACACTCTTGGCAAAAAATCAGTGACTATCAATGGCGGTTTTTCTTAAGGCCAGGGGTTCGTTTCCATAACGGCGAACCGCTTATGACAAATCATGTTGTTGATACACTACTAGCCCTTGAGCCGCTCAACATGTTCTCTCATATCAAAGACGTGTCATCTCCAGCCAATTGCGTGGTTGATGTTTTCCTAACGCGGCCAGATAAATACTTCCCACTTGCGCTCACAGAATCTGTCGCAAAAGTAACGTTGCCGATGATTTTGCGAGGAGAGGACTATGATATTCGTCCGATTGGTACTGGACCATATCGCATTGAGAAGAATGACGAAAAACAACTCGTGTTAACCGCTTTCAATGGATACTTTGGGTTTAGACCTCTGATCGATCGTGTGGAAGTTTGGGTTGTAGACGAAGCCTATTCATCGATGGTTTACCCGAGCCTTTCAAAACCTGTCATTGCTGACCGCGGTGATAGTGATGAGGTAGGACTTGACCCTGGATGTACCTACCTATTGCTCAATAGAAAGAAAGGCATAGCAAAGGACCCTGAATGGGCTGAGTTTTTGTCAAATGCTCTAAACGCTGCTGATCTATTCCTGCATATTCCGAAAGAGACAGTTATTGATATGGGGGTATTACATGCTTACGGCATCAAGCCGGGTTGGTACGATATCAAGTTAAAAGTCCCAGTATGCCCACCAGCCGATACTAAGCCTTCGATTAAATTAGCATATCAATGCCAACACCCTATGTTTCCTACGCTTGCCAAGGCCATTGTTACGGTACTCAAGGAATATAACGTCGATGTGGATCTTTTCGGTTACGAAACCGATCCTCCTCATGCGGATACTGTGGATATTTGGATTAACCCTATGGGAATTGCAAATAACAGGGACGATGCGTTGGCATGCTGGCTTATGGATTACAGTTTTCTTGATGAATCGAGCCCGGGAGAAGACTTTGATCAATGGTGTCATATGATTGATCGTTGGCGCTCTGGTGAATTTGAACAATTCCCGGCAAGGCAGCTTGGTAAACAACTGGTACAAAGCAACCAATTGATACCTATGTTCCACTGTTGGTTAGGGGTAAACAAAGACCAGTGCGGTACCTTACAAAACGCGAAGTGTAACGCGCTTGGTTGGTTCGATTTTAGCCAAGTTTGGGTTAAACCTGACGTTGATTAATACACGGATAGCGTCAGGAAGGGCAAGGGAATAGTAATGCAAACCGTCTTACTGACATTAATTACGCTGGTGGCCTTTGCGGCAAATTCTGTGCTTTGTCGATGGGAATTGATGGATCAAACCATCGATACTTTGAGTTTCCCCATTATACGTATTTTATCTGGCGCGTTTACTCTATTGATTTTGCTAGGTATAGCGTCCCAGAATAGGAGCAATACAACTGAAGCTACTCCCACAGCGCTGTTTTCCAAGCTCAAATCTCGCTTCCGGTTATCGCGACACTCGGCGGCGTACTTTTGCTCTCGGAGCCTGTCACCCTGCAATTTGTGATTTCATCAACCATCATATTAGGCGACATAAGCTTAGTGCTTGTAGCGGCTAAACTTAAACAATTAGAATCAGCACGTTACCTTTATGGCGAAACCTAACAAGAAACAACCGACGAAAACCGTTCAAATATTTTGCGCGAAATGCAAAACACAGTTATTCAAATATCGAAAAGGCGGTAAGGGAGCACTCGTAAAATGTTTTAAGGAAAGGATTGTTGAAGACTTTACTACAGAGCCGTGCATTTGCCCTGAATGTGGAATTGAGTTTGCTCGAGATACGTTAGTACGCGGCACTCCCGCATTTAAGTTCGTGGGTGGTAAGGTCACTATGAAATAGCCTTGAAGCTAAAACACAAAAAATGCCACAACGTATAACACGTGTGGCATCTGAAAGTGAATCTTGGATAAACTGAGTTAACGAAGTGTTTGGCTACAATTTGGTACGTCCTTGAAGCTTGAGAAGCAGCAGTGAGACGATAGCTCCGGTCGTATCACATAGCATGTCTTTTTGCGCATCCCAGATATCACCTTGTGACCCAAGAAAAGCGATACCTTCATCACCACCTGCGATTTCAGCATACCACCATTCAATAATTTCATAGCCTGCCGCAACACTCATGATGGCAAACAGTGCAAAGAGGCACGCAATTACGGGCTGAGCCAGCTTATTCCGAATAAGATACTCAGCGAGTGGGTAGGCATAAAGTCCGATAGAGAAGTGTGCGACTCTATCAAAATTGTTGCGCTCAGAGCCAATTAAATGATTAAACCACTCGAACGGTACTTCCGCAAAAGTGTACTTAGCGCCAATTGTGTGCATTGCCAACCAAATGAACATCAAAACATAAGCGGTTTTTGTAAACGTTAATTTTGTCGATAACCACCAAATCCCGACAAGAATCAGTAGGGCGGGTACGATTTCTGCTATCCAAACCGCTCTTGAAGACGGCACAAACGCTGAGAATAGAAAAACAACGAGATACAACGCCGTGAGCGAGAGTAGAGTTCTATTTTGAGCAAGTGGCGTAATTGTCATCATCAGATCCCATATAAGTTTTATGTATAGTTGCACAATAATGAACATCGTTCAATTGAGTTTTAATTAACAAAATTGTTGAAAAGTTGCGTTATCGCACAGTATCTAGACGAACGGTTGCGAGAGTTTCACTAAAATTTGATTTACAACAAAGCGAACCATAAAATCTTCGTATCACTACATAACAAGAAAGAAGTCATGAAACTGGAAACTGTCGATTATCTTGCTGACGACGCAGCAGAACAATTTGTTCGCTCTTTACGTGAAACTGGATT
>MDTG01163972.1_pt1 | contig 10283 bp, 11 predicted proteins | sample 811421 | NCBI WGS metagenome assembly MDTG01 (sample SAMN05326645, study PRJNA326480) | marine metagenome | isolation source: seawater | place: Pacific Ocean: South East | collected 2011
AAGTTCTTGATTTAATAAATGGAAAAGTAATATTGAATATTGAATTAAAAGGATCCAATACTGCATTTTTAACACATCAATTATTAAAATCATATTTTAAATCATCATTGTGGATACCTGAGAAAGTCTTTATTTCTAGTTTTAATTGGGACGAATTAAGAGCTTTTCATCAATTAAACAAGGAAATTAAAATTGCAATTTTAATTGAGAAAACAGATCCCGTAAATGCCATTGAAATAGCAAATGACCTCAATGCCTTTGCAATTAACTCAGATTATACTTTTCTTAACAACAAAAATATTTCTAAAATAAAATCAGAAAACCTAATGGTTTATGCCTGGACTGTAAATAAATTTAAAGATATTAGAAAGATGAAGAGCTTGGGAGTAGATGCGATAATATCAGACTATCCTGAAAGGGTCAAATAATGATTTAACTTTATTACAACCAATTCTTAATTTAGTTCTATAAATGCAACTTATATGGTCCAGTAGGATTTCAAAATAGTATCTTTGCATATGTATGAATGAAAATGATTTCATATTGGAGTCTTCAAAGCTTGTAAGTGGATTTTCATCATGGGAATCTCCGAGCAATATTGCATTAATAAAATATTGGGGAAAGTATAAAAATCAACTTCCAAAAAATCCATCTATTAGTTTTACCCTATCTAAATCAAAAACAATTACTAAGGTTTGGTTTAGACCAAAAAAAAGGGATGAAATTAATAATTACTCTTTTTTATTTAATAATTCTACCAAGCAATCCTTTCATAAAAAAATCGATAATTTTTTTTACGAAGTTGAAAAATATATTCCATCGATTAAATATCATTTTTTTGAAATTGAGAGTGAAAATACTTTTCCCCATAGCAGTGGAATTGCATCATCTGCATCTTCTATGTCATCTTTAGCACTCTGTCTAATGGACTTTGAAAAAAAAAGTAATCCTAAAATATCAAAATCTTTTTTTTTAAAAAAAGCTTCATTTTTAGCTAGACTAGGATCAGGAAGTGCTTGTAGAAGTATTCAGGGACCCTTAGTGTCTTGGGGTCCATCTGAATTTTATAAAAACTCTAGTCAATTATTTGGAACACCATTGAAAAAAATAGATAAAGTTTTTAAATCTTACCAGGATTCAATACTTATAATAGATAAACAAGAAAAAAAAGTTAGCAGCTCTCAAGGACATAAGCTAATGGAGTCCAATCCATATGCAGAGAATAGATTTTTTCAAGCAAATAAAAACATAAATACGATAAAAAATATTTTAGAGACAGGTGATGTTAAAAATTTTATTAAAATTGTTGAATCTGAAGCATTAACTCTACATGCAATGATGATGACCTCATCGCCATCATTCATTTTAATGAAACCAAATACCTTGTCTATTATAGATAAAGTTATAAAGTTTAGAAATAATCACTCAGTTCCTGTTTGCTATACATTAGACGCAGGACCAAATATTCATTTACTTTATCCAAAAAAATATTTCAATAAGATTCAGACTTTTATTGCCAATGAATTATTAGAATTTTGTCAATCTGATAAGTTTATAAATGATGAAGTTGGAATTGGTGCAAAAAAAAAATAGTTTTATAAATATGAAAGGTCCATTGTTTTATGCAAAAATTCTTCTTTTTGGAGAGTATGGAATTATCAAAGATTCTAAAGGATTGTCAATACCCTATAACTCCTACAAAGGAGGTTTAAAGATTAAGGATTTACAATTAAATGATTCTCAGAAAAAATCTCATCAAATCATAAAAAATTATATCTCTTTTTTGAAATCTATTAATTCTTTAACCATTGATTTTGACTGGAAAAAAATTAAAATTGATTTATCAAGTAATATATTTTTTGAGAGTGACATACCTCAAAGATATGGAGTGGGAAGTAGTGGTGCATTGGTAGCATCTATTTACGATAGGTATGCTTTGAACAAGATTGATATATCAAAAAGCCTTACAAATAATAAACTTCAAAAATTAAAAAATATTTTTTCTAAAATGGAATCCTATTTTCACGGAAAATCTTCAGGACTTGACCCATTAAATAGCTATTTGGGGGTTCCTATTTTAATTAAATCAAATAATAATATAGAATCTCCAGGAATTCCATCTCAAGATTTTAATGGTTCAGGTGCGGTTTTTTTGTTAGATAGTGGCTTTGAAGGCGACACTGCTCCAATGGTTGATTTGTTTATGCATAACATGAAAGATAAATCATACAGTAAAATAATAAAAGAAGATTTTGTATCTGTCACCGATAAATGTGTTGATGATTTTTTATCTGGATCGTACAAAAAACTTTTTGATCACTTAAAAGAACTTTCAGAAATTGTTTTTAATAATTTTAAGCCAATGATCCCTGATAAATACAAGGATATATGGTTGAAAGGAATTAATTCAAATGCTTATTATTTAAAACTTTGTGGTTCAGGCGGTGGGGGATATATTCTTGGATTCACAAAAAATTTAAATTACACAAAAAAATTATTGTCAGATCATAAATTACAAGTCGTATATAATTTTTAATGTATAGATTTTATTATCAAATATTAGGTTTTGTTAGCACAACTAGATTATTAAATGTGATAGTACTTTGTTTAACTCAATATTTGATTTCAATATATATTTTGGCTCCAGAAAGAAGTTTGATTTCTCTTATTTTAGACTTCAACTTATTTATTATAGTTCTTTTAACGGCCATTTCAACTTTATCTGGCTTTATAATAAATAATTTTTATGATTCTGAAAAAGATAGAATTAATAGACCCAAAATATTTTTTTTAGGAAACCTTATTTCAGAAATAAATCAGTTAAAGCTTTATTTTCTTTTCAATCTTATTGCGATAATTATATCAATTACCATTTCATATAAAGCTTTTATTTTTTTTTCATTCTATATTTTTGTAATATGGTTATACAGTTATAGAATAAAAAGACTTTATTGGTTAAGTAATTTTTTCTCTACCGCAATAGTAATATATCCTTTTTTTGGAGTAACACTTTATTTTGGGACATTTTCATTAAAAGTTATGTTAATGGCCTTGTTTTTATTTAACCTTTTATTTTTAAAGGATTTAGTTAAGGATCTTCAAAACCTTAAAGGTGATTGGATTCAAGAATATAAAACCTTACCAATTATTTATGGGGTTTTTAATACGAAGATATTGGCTTCCTTTTTTTCTTTATTTACTTTTATTCTTTCAATTAATTTGTTAAACTTTCAAATAGGTAATATTTATTTTTATTACTTGTTAAGTATTTTTTTTATTTTGATTTGGACAGTTTGTTTGTGGATTTATAAAGAACAAAAAAATTATCTTTGGCTTCGTAATTTTATAAAAATATGGATACTCGCGGGGGTTTTCAGCATTACACTTATCTCTTAAATTATGATTAATAAAAAAAAATCTATAGGCTCAATTGATAATGAATTAATAAGATTGAATAAGTTTATTTCAAATTCTGGAATATGTTCAAGAAGAGAAGCGGACGAATTTATTAAGTTAGGTATGGTTAATGTTAACGGAAAAATAATTACTAAAATGGGATATAAGGTTCTTCCAAATGATATAATTAAATATGATGGCCAAATTATTACTAATAGTAAATCAGTATATATTCTAATTAATAAGCCAAAGGGCTTTTTAGCTTCTTCAACTGACAAAAAAGTAAAAAAATCAGTAAATGATTTAATTAATATTTCCAACCTAAATAAAATCCACCCCTTTGATAACATGGGAAGAACTTCTTCTGGCTTATTATTATTAAGTAATGATTTATATTTTAAAAAAAAACTTAATTCATCAAAAAAAGGTGTAAGAATGATTTATAACATAACCCTTGATAAAAGCATAAATAATTTAAATATTGAAAAAATAAATAAAGCACATTATATTAACAATAAAAAGATTGAATTTAAGAGTGTTTCATATATTTCGGGAAATTCCAAAAAGAACCTAGGAATAGAATGTTTTAATATTGAATCAGGAGAAATAATTAAAATATTTAAAAAAATAAATTTTATTGTAGAACAAATAGATAGGATAACTTACGGCTCATTAACAAAAAAAGATTTGACAAGAGGTAAATGGAGACATCTTACTATGAAAGAGAAGGGTTTTTTACAAATGCATTAAAAATTTTATTTTTACTTCCAGTAGTTTCTATAATAAATACACAAAAAACAATAAAATATTCAATTAATAGTATTATTGGTTTTTCCTGAAAACCAAATGACCCATAAGAGGAGTACGATAAAAAAATAAGTCCACTCCAAATAATTGGATAAAAGTAGGGGGTAAGTAAGCATATAATTATTAAGGAGGTAATATACCAGGGATGAACTGTTGTTGAAATAAAAAAATAAAAGGTCAACAGTAAAAGTTGATTGGTAAGAATTTCTTTTAAGGAATTATTTTTTTTAAAGAAAGAGAAGAATATTATAACTAAAATTATAATTAATATTGAAATAATTGAAAACTCATTAATAATGTTATACCCCTTAAAATAAAATCCAATTTCTCTAACAATATAATAGATACTTGCGTTAAATTCAAATTTATTAAACCATAACATAATTGTGTTAAAATAATTTAGATAGATTTTACCATTTAAAAATGGGGCCCAAATAATAATGGAAAAAATCAGAAATGATATATAGAATTTTATATTATTTTTGATTTCGATTTTTTTTATTATCAGAGGTAGTATTATTAAAGTAACTAGTTTGGTAGCAACTGAAACTGAAAATAAAATAGATGATTTGAATAGTTTATTTGTAATCAACATATAAAAACCAGCTAAGAAGAAAAACATCATTATTCCTTCACCATGAAGGTTACCAGTCAATTCAAAAATTACAAGTGGATTTAAGAAATAAAATCCAACTCTTTTAGGTGGAAGTTTTAGAAAATTTAATAGTCTATGTAGATAATAAAAAATACCTATTTCAAATAAAATTGTTATTATCCTTAATATTATTATTGAATAGTATAAATTATTTTTTCCAAATAAAGACGATATTAAATAAATTATTTGGCTAAATGGAGGGTAATTAGAATAATTTTTATTTGAGATACCTCCCATTCCTTCAAATAATTCAGTAGCTAATGGGAATAAATTATCGTTATTAATTAGTTGATCAGGGGAGTGAAGGTATGGATTTTCGCCAATTAGTTGAAGATTTCCATCCCAAAAAAATCTAAAAAAATCTTGAGATAAACTAGGAATAGAGAATATTAAAACCAGTCTAAAAATTACACCCAATATAAAAATTGAACAAGTAGATAACTTTTGGGACATAATTAATAAAAAAATTAAAAAAAGTAAAAAGAAGGAAAATATTAATAAAGTCGTTTCAGATCTTGGAAGGCTATATCCAATAAACAAATACAATAATATCGAACAACTAATTAAGGTGCCTAAAAATGCTGAAATCCTCAAAATCTAAACTTTTATTTCATTAAAGGATTTAATCGAAATATAGCTATAGCCTAGGAAAAGAAACAAGTGAAATGGAAAAAAACTGAAGTCACCATAATCTCCAATAGTGAATGCTAGATACAATCCAAATAAGAAGTAAAGTGAAAGTATAGTCTCAATTATTGTAAAAGGATCTAAAGAATTATTAAAATATTTTTTACCAGCTACTGATTGGTTTTTTTTATCAATTAAATTATACTTTGGAGTTCTTATAAAATTAGATTTAACCCTCATATGACCTTTAATGACAGCATATGAATTGTGAGCAGAAAAAGCAACAGAAAGTGAATAAAATAGTATGAATTTTATAGTGTAATTTATAATACTTAATAATGAACATCCATTTCTTTTTTTGTGTATAATCCAATAACAAAAATAAAAGATCAAAGTACTTATAAAAAATAGAGTACTGAGGTTATAAAACCATTTTAGATTTGAAAATTGATTTTTAAAATAAAGTAAAGGGATACTCAAAAAACTAACCAAAAAGATATTTAAAAAAATAGTACTATTTAAAAGGTGAGCCAAAGCATGAATCTTAGTCATTATTGTTATTTTTTTTGACTTTAAAACATGAGTAATATTTTTTTGAAAATTTTCAGCTCCGCCTTTATTCCACCTAAATTGTTGAGATCTAACACCACTCACAGTAACTGGGAGTTCGGACGGTGTAATAATTTTTTCCAGATAAAGAAACTCCCAGTTTTTTAATTGAGCACGATAACTTAAATCAAGATCCTCTGTTAATGTGTCTTCTTGCCAATTTCCAGAATCTATTATTGTTTTTTTACGCCAGACACCTGCAGTTCCATTAAAATTTATAAAATGATTTTTATTATTTCTACCAACTTGCTCAAGGGTGAAATGAGCATTGAGGGCAAAGGCTTGAGTTTTAGTTAAAATAGAATATTCTTCATTTAAATATCCCCAACGCGTTTGAACCATACCTATCTTGGGATCTCTGAAATATGGAATAGTTTTTATCAGGAAATCTTTATTGGGTAAAAAATCAGAGTCAAAAATTACAATAAACTCACCTTTTGCTTTTTTCAACCCCTCTTTAAGTGCCCCTGCTTTAAAACCATCTCTATTATTTCTTTTTAAGTGATGAATATTTATCCCTTTACTTTTTATTTTTTTTGTTATTTTTTTTATGAGTTTTGATGATTCATCATTTGAGTCGTCTAAGATTTGAATTTCAATTTTTTCATTTGCATATTGTATTTTTTTAACTGAGTTTAAAAGTCTTTCTATTACATAAAATTCATTATATATAGGAAGCTGAATGGTAACATACGGTAACTCTTTAATTTTATTTAAATTCCATTTAATATGATTACTTTTTTTATTTTCTTTTCTCAAGTAATTAAAAAGTAAATTGAGTTGTACTAATGAGAAAATAAAAAATACAATCAATGAAACAGAATATAAAAAAATTAAGGTACCTATGATAAACATCAACATTTGTTATTTAGGATCAATCATTTTTTAAAATAATATTTTACTATCCAACCAATAATTTTTATCCCAGCAAATAAAGATCCCCTTAAAGTCCCAGAAATTTTTGAATTACCAATTCTTCTTCTATAGCTAACTGGAACCTCATTGTAAGAAATTTTTTTTCTCAATACCTTTAATTGCATTTCAATTGTCCATCCGTATGTTTTATCTATCATATTTAAATCCATTAAGGTATTCCATTTAATTGCTCTAAATGGACCTAGATCTGTAAATTTACCCCCATAAATTAATTTTAATAAAAAACACGCTAGTTTATTTCCGAAAATTTGTTGTGGTGTCATCGAACCCTTTTCTCTCAATGATTTAATTCTTGAACCAATTACAAAATCAACTTTTTTTTGTTGTATTGGTTTAATTATTTTTTTAATTTCTTGCGGATAGTCAGAAAAATCCCCATCTAAAAAGACAACTATATCTGGAGGATTTTTTTTTAAAAATCTTATTCCTTTTAAACAAGCGTTTCCATACCCTCTATTTTTTTCACTTAATACAATTGCACCTTTTTTTTCAGCAATTTTTTCAGTTAAATCATTTGAACCGTTATCAACAACTATTAATTGATGATAAATTTTAGGCAACGAGGTGATAACCTTACCAATAGATTTTTCTTCGTTTAATACAGGAATTATAATAGATATTTTAGTTTCATTCAAACCAAATTATTTTATATTCAATTCAATTTGTTGTTGAGGTACTATATATTCATCAAAATAAATACTTGAAAATTCATCAAGAGTCATAAAAATGGATAATGTAAAAACTAGTAATATTAAACCAAATAAGATTTTATTTATGGATTTTTGTTTTTTTGTGTTTGAAGTACAATCTTCTTTTCTATTGTAACTTCTAATACCAAAAACTATTACTATAATGGCTATTATTCTTAACAAAATAGCCCCAAAACCAATAGATCCATCATCTGAATAAAAAAAATCAGCAAAGGAAATTGCATAAATTCCTCCTATAATTCCAAATTGAAATAAAATTACTGGACCTATACAGCATATTATTCCAGTTAATGCCGCTACAAAGGAAACTTTTATGAGATGATAAGCCTTCCACATATATAAATATTTAATAGCTATTAAACAAAATTAAATAAATCTATTCAATATTATTTAAATTCCAATCGTAAGCTAAATATTTAATTTTTGGACTATTTAATTTTACCATTGAATATTTTTCAAGAAAACTTAAAAGCTCTTTTTTATCACCAAAATCTTTTTTAAACCACAAAAAAATTTTTGAAATTTTAATCTCATTTGGATTAATTGAATTTTTATTTTTAAGAAAATTTCTCGTAGAATTATCTAATTGATCATTTAAAGTATGAGAAAAATAGGCTGAATTAGAAAGATCAGGACATGAAATGGATGCACAATTAATTGCAAAATGTATTCTCGGATCTTTCATATTTCTTAAAATCTGATGTTCTATTTCATCAAGAGTATAGCTTTTTAGTTTATAGTTTATCAGTTTTTCCCCCCAAGGGTTTTTAATTTCTCTTATACTTTTTAATGGGAAGTTGTCAAGAATTAAATTAATCGTTAAAGCATTATATGTATTTATCCAATAGCTTATTATTTGGTTTTTTGACCAATATTCTTTTGGATGATTTTGTTCTAAAACGCTAATATATGCTTTTAGACCATTTCTATTTTCACACCAATTTCGATAATCAACTTTGCCGTTTTGGTTAACAAATTTTTTCAGTTCAAAATCCCAACGTTCATGAATATTTCTTTGAGAGAATAAGTTCAAATTGGTAAAAATCAAGAAAAAAAGTAATAGGTTTTTCATTTGATAATTTTAATTGTTTCCATATTATATCTTAAACTAAATTAATGAGTTCGTTACAATTTTTAAGATCTTGAATATCATCAATATCGTTCAGCATTGGCAAAAAATAAACACTTTTTCCTTTTACCCTTTTTAGACTATTTTTAAGCACATCGTTTGTTCCCCAAGATTCTATTTCGAAAATGGAATTAATCATTTTTTTTAAGCCTAACAGATAATATCCACCGTCAATGGCTGGTCCAAATACAACATCATTATTTTTCAATTCTTTATATGATTTAATTAATAATTTTTTTTCAAGTTCCCAAAGATCTGTCCCTATAATTAATATCTTTTTGTAACCATTATTAAACCCCCACTGAAATGCATTTTTCATTTTATTACCTAAATTAGTTCCGTTCTGGATTTTTTGGTATTTAGTAAAACTCCAAGTGTTTTTATTTGGAATAAATTCACTGTGAAAAACAGCTATATCATACTTGAATTCAAACAAAACATTAATAGTTTTTTTAACCAGTAATTTATATGTTTTTAATGCTTTTTTCTTACCAATACTCTTTGCAAGTCTAGATTTTACTTTCCCGTGTAATGGATTTTTTGAAAAGACAATCAGAAGGTTCTCTTTCATAATTATTTCCAACCAACCGGGATTAGTTCTCCTTTAATTAGACCATATTTAATGATTTCTTCATTTTTCATTTCGGATGTTAGATCAATTTTTTCAATTCTAAAACCAACTTTAATTAATCTCTCAAAAAAATCCATACCATAAATTCTTACATGATCATATTGACCAAATTCTTTATTTCTTTCTTTTGGTGAGGTAATTTTGAAATCTTCATAACTTTTTAATCTGTTTGTTTCTATTGGAACTTGAAGTATTGCTCTTCCACCATATTTAAGAACTCTATATATTTCATTCATAGCTTTAAGATCATCTTTAATGTGTTCTAATACATGATTACATAATATAAGATCAAAAGTTTCTTTTTCAAAAGGAAGTTTGCAAATATCAGCTTTTATATCTGCTAGTGGTGAATTAAGATCAGTAGTAATATAATTCCATGATTTAATTTTTTTAAATTTTTTTAAAAAAACCTGCTCTGGAGCTACATGTAGAACTTTTAAAGATTGCCTTTCAATTCCTGAATTATCGTTTAAATAAAGCCACATCAATCTGTGTCTTTCTAGTGAAAAGGTTCCTGGACATAATGCATTATTTCTCAATTTATTATACCCATAAGGTAAAAATCTACTGTAACCTTTTCCATTGATAGGGTCAATAAATTTTGATCCCTTAAAAATAATTGAAAAAAGAGGTCTAATTAAAATACTTAACCAGATTAATAAGGGTCTAGGAAATATTTTAAGGATTAATCTCATAATTCAATTAATTAGTAAAAGGGTCTTCATCTTCAGATTTAACTCCCAAAGCTTCGTTAATATATCTAAAGGTTGATAATAAGTTTGG
>MDTG01311372.1_pt1 | contig 10283 bp, 9 predicted proteins | sample 811421 | NCBI WGS metagenome assembly MDTG01 (sample SAMN05326645, study PRJNA326480) | marine metagenome | isolation source: seawater | place: Pacific Ocean: South East | collected 2011
CTTTTTTGATACTCAGAACTCTTCCATTTTCTTACTCTTTTATTGACATTCGTTTTGCTAACATAATCTAAATCTCCATATAACAGATCAACTAAGCCATCGTTAAATTTTTCTGCGATATCTGCAATAACACTGGTATTTGCTAAGAAGTCATCAGAGTGCAAAATTCCTACTATGTCCCCTGCTGAATTACTTATACCTTGATTTAGAGCAGGATATATCCCTGTTGAACTATCTTTAATTATTTTATAATTTCTAATCGATCTTTTATTTATAAAATTTTCAAATAATTTTGTTTTTGTTCCATCTACAAATACATGCTCAATGTTTTCATAAGTTTGATCATTAACACTTTTAATACAATCGATGACATCACCATTGAATGAGTTGCAAGCAGTAATTATGCTAATTTTTGGTTCTTTGTTAATCATTCTCTTATTTAATGTAAATATCTTTAAAAATTAATCTTATATTTTAATAAATTAATAGAATGATATATTGTTTTAAAAAAAACGTAATTCAAATGCAAGATATTAAAATTTTACATCTAAGCTTTTCTGACAGTAATGGTGGCGCTGGTATTGCAGCCAGTCGATTACATAAATACCTTCTAGAAAGTGATATTGACTCACATTTTATATGTTTTAAGAGTGAGGCAAAGCATTCAGAAAATATGAGCCAATATGGAGATTGGGTAAAAAATACAAAAAGAGTTTTTTTAAATAAAGTAAATAAATTATTGAATATTTTCGATGACAAACAATCAAGCATCAGATCTATGAACATTAACTCAACAAATGTTGCTGAGTATATCAACAAGCATAATCCTGATTATCTTATTATGCACTGGATTAACGGCGAAGCTTGCTCCATAGAGGATTTAAAAAAAATTAAAAAGAATATAAAAATTATCTGGTGGTGTCATGATATGTGGCCTTTTAATGGAACCTATCATAATAATTTTTCCGTATCAGACAGCCACATCTCAAAAAGAATTGAAGACTATTTCTTTTTAAGAAAATTAAATTTTGTTCAAGAAATGAATGTTAACTTTATTTGTCCATCACGATGGTTAAGTGAAATAGCAAAAGAAACTTACACTAATCAAAAATGTGATGTAGTGCCCAACCTAATCCCCAAACAGCTTATAAAAATTTATGACAAATTAGATTCAAGAGAGGAATTGGGCTTAGACAAGTATAAAAAAATTATTTCTTTTGCTGCAATTGGTGGGTCTCAAGACCCAACAAAAGGTGGAAAATACCTTAATAATATAATAAGAAGATTAAATAGAGATGACATTAAATTTATAGTAATTGGTGGAGAAAAGAATCTAAATGATGATGCAAAAAATATTGAGTTTGTTGGCCATTTGGATGACTTTGAAACCATTAATAAATATTACTGTGCAAGCAATATTTTTATTAACACTTCGATAATTGAAAATTACCCAAACACTTTGGTTGAATCGATACTATCTGGCACTCCTGTTGTTGCTTTTGATGTAGGGGGGGTTAGTTCAATTATTAATGAAAATAACGGATCATTGGTTAGGTTTGAAGATATTGATAGTTATATATCAGAGATTGAATACTGGCTTAATAAAGAGGTTGATTCTCTAAAAGTATCTAAATCATTAAAAGATAAGGTGCAAGATGAGGGGTTTAGAGATTTCCTGAAATCATTAACTTAAAAGCTTAGGTTCTGATAGAGTTTTGATTTTTGCAAAACCAGTCATAAGTGTCTGTTAAGCCCTCAAGAAGACTTATTTTGCTTTTCCAGCCTAGATCATTAATTTTTTGGACATTAAGAAGTTTCCTGGGAGTTCCATCAGGTTTTGTTTTATCAAATATAATAGCACCATCATAGTTGATTATTTCTTTAATTATTGATGCAATTTCTCTAATTGAGTGATCAATGCCACTCCCAATATTTATATGACTTTCCATCTCAGAAACTTCAGAATAAAAAATATCTTTATCAATTTCCATTACATGAATCGACGCCTCTGCCATATCGTCAACATGCAGAAATTCTCTTTTAGGGTTTCCGCTACCCCAGATTTCAACTGAGTTATATTTCTTTATCTTTGCTTCATGAAACCTTCTTATCAATGCGGGAATAACATGCGAGTTTGTATCATGAAAATTATCTCTTGGGCCATAAAGATTAGTAGGCATTACAGACCTATAATCGTATCCATATTGCTTGTTAATGCTCTCACAAAGCTTAATTCCTGATATTTTTGCTATAGCATAAGGTTCATTGGTTTTTTCAAGCTTTCCTGTGAGCAGGCATTCTTCAGATATTGGTTGGGAGGCAAACTTTGGATAAATGCATGATGAACCAAGAAATAAAAGCTTTCTAATATTGGCTTCAAAGGCAGAATGGATAACATTGTTTTGAATAACCATATTATTGAAAATAAAATCTACTGGGTTTGTATCATTGGCATATATGCCACCTACTTTTGCTGCGGCCAAATATACTTCATCAATTCTATTTTCTTTAAAAAATTTTTTTACATTTTCAAGATTTAATAGGTCTAGATCTGATTTTTCGGCAGTAATTACATTGTTTTTAACATCTAATTTTTTTTTGATAGCCGAGCCAACCATGCCATTATGACCTGCTACAAAAATATTTTTTTTCATATCAAGTTAGTAATTCTTAGAACTCATTTTGTGACCATGATTGATAAGCAATCTATTTTTTTTTGCTGCTTCAAGATCACTTTTCATCATTTCTGAGCAAAGTTTTTTAGTTGAAGTTTTAGGTTCCCAGCCTAATTCTTTTGTTGCCTTTGTTGGATCTCCAAGCAATGTTTCTACTTCGGCAGGTCTAAAATATTTAGGGTTGACCTTGATTATAGTATCTCCTTTATTAACAAATGGAGAAATATCCTTATCAACTGATTCAACAATTCCAATCTCGTTAACTCCATCTCCCTCGAATTTAATCTTAATGCCAGCTTCAGCTGCGGACCATACAACAAAATCTCTCACTGAATACTGTTGTCCAGTTGCAATAACATAATCAACTGGTTTTTCATTTTGTAGCATAAGCCATTGCATTTCGACATAATCTCTAGCATGGCCCCAATCTCTTAATGCATCTAAATTGCCTAAAGATAGAGACTTATTTAGGCCTTGAGATATATTTGAAATGCCTCTAGTTATTTTTCTAGTTACAAAGGTCTCACCTCTTCTTGGTGATTCATGGTTAAATAAGATGCCGTTGCAAGCAAACATTCCATAAGACTCCCTATAATTTACAGTTATCCAGTATGCATAAAGCTTTGCTACACCATAAGGAGACCTTGGGTAAAAAGGGGTCTTTTCTGTTTGTGGAACTTGCTGAACAAGGCCATAAAGTTCAGATGAAGAAGCTTGGTAATATTTAGTTTTTTCTTCTAAACCATTTGACCTTATAGCCTCTAGCAACCTAAGTGCACCTAATGCAACAACATCAGCTGTATACTCGGGCAGTTCAAAACTAACTGCAACGTGTGATTGAGCCCCAAGATTATAGATTTCATCTGGGCTTATTTTTCCAACTAATTTTGAAAGTGAAGATGAATCTGATAAATCTCCATAATGTAGAAAGAAATTTTGGTGTTCAAGGTCACTTGATTCATAGATATGATCTATTCTGTCTGTATTAAATGAAGAACTTCTCCTTTTTATACCATGAACCTCATACCCCTTTGAGAGCAGAAATTCAGCAAGATATGATCCATCTTGACCTGTTATACCAGTAATAAGTGCTTTTTTCATACACGAATTATATATCAATTCTGAAATGTTTTTTTGCTACTATCTCAAATTCTTCATTGGTTGATAGAAAATCTTCTTCGAATTTTATGATCTTCGAATCAACAAGATTTCTATACCAAAGACCTTGAAGTCTATGAAATTTTCTTGCCGAGCTAGAATCTAAAAATCCAAGCATTAGGTAGAATCTAAAGAAAAAATAAAGCTTCGACCTAAAATTTATTGGTAAGTTATTATATATATTTTCTTTAATTAGGCGTTTAATTGCATCAGATTTTTTGAGATTATAACTAGCAACAGTACTAAAATTCTTATTTCTTTTATATTTAATACATAATAAATCATATGCTTCTCTATTAGCGTATCCAAAATGCTTTTCTTTCCACCATTCAAGATTATTTAGATTATTGTCAATCAACTTTCCTTTCAAAATAGAGGTTTTTCCATCAATAATAATATGTTCATCCATCCATCTTTGCTCAATTTGACCATGATTTTTATTGAAAAGTCTTACTACTTTAACAGGAAATAGACCACCATATAGAATTGGTTTTTGCTCGAAGAACATATATCTATTGAAGTAAAATCCTTTAATTTCTTTTGCTGAATTATTTTTTAGATCAATTATTGATTGTTTTAGAATCTCATCAATTATTTCATCTGCATCTATTCTTAAAACCCATTTATATTTTGTTTTCTCTTGGCCAAATAAAAACTGATTTGAATAGTTTTTCCATTTATTTTGATAAAACTTACATCCGAAATTCATTGATATTTCTTTGGTCCTATCATCTGAGAAAGAGTCAATAACAATAATTTCATCAACGATATCCTCAATACTCTTCAAGCATCTTTGAAGATGAATTTCTTCATTTTTAGTTAAGATTACTGCGGAAATTTTTATAGTCTTCCCCTATTTCTTCCAGGCAAGAAAGCCAAAAACCATCTCAATGCAGCTCGGATAAATGGAATAATGATCAAAAATCCAATAATCATTTCGGAAGTTCTAACAATTACTAATCTTGATTTGCTTCTTATTGACTTTCTATTATTGAACCATGGTCTTTTCTTGCCCATAAATTCAGAAGAACCATCCTTAATATATGATTTGTCGTAAGCCTGTTCAATATCTTGGATAGAAAACTTGTGACTCAATTCTGCACCTCTTAAAAACTTGAATATTTCTGAGCACAAGATACTTTTATCTTTTGTATAATTTATTACCATTGATGAAAATTTTTTAGCATAGAATTTGTAGATTTCTATCTCAATGAGTTTTATAAAACCTATTTTTAAAAAATATTCATAAAAACCGACATTTTGTTTCTCATTGATATAGTGATGATAATGGCTGTTTATAATGTCCAAGTTATTCCTATCTGTTGTAATGGTAAATTTTTTTGGAAGTTTTTTTAGAAAATCTACTTTAAATGAATGAATTTTAGCAACATAAGGTTCGTTAATTATAGCTTTAATATTTTCATAGTTTTCATAGATATTTAAGTTAAATTCTTGATTTAAGTCTAAAAAATCCTCCAAACCATTAAGTTTATTTTTTTGATTAAAAAGATTTAAAAATATCAAGTAAATAAGAGTGCTTTGGGTTTTATAGACACCATTAACAACAATAATCATCTTTTAATTGCACTATATAGCCATTCTGCATTGTACCTAATTAAGATTTTAAGAAATTGGATAAACATAATGTATACGGCAAAAAATAAATTGTATTTTTTTGATCTAATTTGAAATTGCTCAAACAAACCCTCATGCCTTTTGCTATGTGAAAGCCCGCCCTTATGAAAAATGCACAGTGGTGAATTCACTTCTTCGATACTACTTGCACAGTCTGCAAAATCAAGAAAAAATTTGTAGTCCGAAGCTATTTTGTAGGTTAGATCATATTTTAATTTATTTACTAGAATTATTTCTTTTTTAAAAATTAATGCCTGATGATGAGTTATCATGCCATATGGCAAGCTATTTATTTTTTTTGATCTTTTATAAAGTTGGTTACCTCTAAGATCAACTTCTAAGGAATCAAATACATATAGGTCTTTTTTTTGTGAAAAATTAGGTAAATTATTAGGTAAAAGCTGATCTCCTGAATTTAGAAAAATTACATATTCATTTGAACATCTAGCTAGACCTTTATTCATTGCATCATATACTCCATGATCATTTTCTTGGATTAGTGTTACGTTCTCATCAACTTTGACAGGTTTGCCGCCATTCACAATAATAATTTCGAAACCGTTTGATTTGCATGCTCCTATTGATTTAAGTGTAGTGGCTAACTCTTCAGTATTATTATATGTTGGCACTACAAAGGAAATCATTTTTCATTCTCAGCTGAAATTTTAATACCTAATACAAGAGATAATGTAGTTAAAAATATTGGAGAATAAAAGCCATGCAAAAATACTGATCCTAAAAAATAAATATATAAAAATGCTGAGAGATAAGAATATTTAAAATTTTCTGCTAATGTAGCAAAAAATATAATGACCATTATCAAATAAAAATAAGAACGAGAAACAACTGAATATATGGCTGAATGGTGAGGGACAAGTTCTATAGTTCTCATGCTCTCGGAAACCTCAACATTCAAAGTATTTGTCCAAAAAAAATCATTTTCCAAAATGAGACTAAACCAAAATAGAGTCGTAGTAAATCTGCCATGATTTGAAAAATCATTAAAAGAAAAAAGTCGTGAAAAGCTTGAATCATAATTTGACAAAGTAGATAGTTGATAGCTTCCTACAAAAATAGAGATAAAAAATATACTTATACCATTGATTAAAAAAAACATCACCAGGGGCTTTTTATGTAAAAATTTTAGAAATTTATTAAAATTTTTTAATTGCAAAAGCAGTTTAGTTAAAATTAACAAAGCGCCCATTAACAAAAACATACGAGAAGCTGTTAAAAGCAAACCTAACAAGAAAAGAACATAAACTGATTTAGAATTTAGTCTTGTACCAACAATCATAAGAAGGAAAATTATAAGACCTGAAAAGTTTGGATCTGTGCCCAATGCAGTTCTTGATTCATCGCCAATTAACGCAAAAGTAAACAACTGGAACATAACAGAGATGGCAGCTATGTAGTAGACGATTTTAATATCTTTTGCATTGAAAGAAAAATGTTTAAGAAAATCTATAAAGATGAAGGCTAAGGCTAAATATACAAAACTTATATGCAATGCTATTCCAAAAAAAATATTCAAAGAAATCAAGAAAAACAATCTTAATGAAATTTTATTGGGTCTAAAAAAATAATAAAAAACGAAAATTAGAAACAACACTGGATATAAAACCAATGACCTTGGAATAATTGTCTGAGGAACTATGAATAAGCAAAAAAATATTAAAAAAAGAAATATAAAATTTGTACTTAGTGAAAAATTCATTTACCTAAATATTCGTTTGATTAATCTATAAGCATTAGTAGCAATTTTAATAGGATTAAGTAAATATTTAAGATAGCTGTTTTTATTTAAGAATTTATTAACCCTTTCAATTATCTCATAATCAACTTTTAAATTTTTATCTATTTTATAATTTGAGCTACCTTGATAAAGCTTCTGGTTTAAATATAAATCTCTGCTATCCATTGTAGAGTGCAATCCACTTCCGTCGTGTCCAAAATTTTTTACTCTTGATATAGTTGGAAAAATTGAGAATAAATTATTATCAATCTGATGTAGGCAAATTTGTGTATCCTTTGTTGCAACACCTGTATGTAAGATGTTGTCTAAATCTCTTAGAAGATGATTTGCCTTTATTTTTGATCTAAAATTTTTGGATTTCATCTTATCTTCTATATAGCTTACGCTCCAATTTACTTTTTCAAACTTTTCTTTCCAGATTCCATAACCCCAGCTAGAAAAGCCATCATAAGCAAATGTATTTCTAGAAGAAAATGGTACTTTGGTTGGGTAAGAATAACCGCATATGCTAAAAATATCTTCTCTATCTTTAAAGATCTCAAGACTCCTATTCATAAAACTTAAAAAATCATGGCTAAAATAATTATCATCTTCACTCACAATTATCGAATCGTAATATTTGAAAATTTCATTTCGTGCCATGTCGAAATTTTTAGTAGGCCCTAAGTTTTCGTTCCTAATAATTAATTCAATATTCTTAAAACCATCTATCTTATTAAGATATTCAATATTCTTCTCATACCCATGTTGATGGCTATCTTTTGAAGGATAATCTAATGCTACAAATAAGTCGGTTTCGCTAGAATAATGATTTTTTTTGAGAGAATCTAGTGCACGTTTGAGATGTTCGTTCCTGTTTAAGGTCCCAATTAAAAATGGACTAATTTTCATATTAAATTAATTTTTTAAAAAATTGATGAGTAGCAAAACACAATAATAACAATAATAACCCAAGTGAAAGTAGTGCAAAAAATTGAGGCATGAAAACTGAGAATAATTCCATCAAATTCAATTTGTGAAAGATGAATGAAAAAAATGTTACTACTGAAAATACATAGAAAACTACTAAATACCACCTTATCAAAATTTCTTTATGGAATTTGTTGTGGACTATAGGTATGTATATAAAAAACCATAATAATCTAAACGCAAACCAACATTTACTTGCTTCAATAAGCCCATAGTTGATAGCAAAGTAAATGATCAATGGTGCTTGAAGAATTGCTGATAAAGTGGTGCTTGTGATATGAAGCCTTAAATTGCCATGCGCAACTTGAATAAGATATTGCATCCCGTTAATTGAGATGAGGCAATTTCCAATCGCATACCAAATAAGAACATCATTTGCCATCTTTGCTGCCTCTATATTTCCAGTCCATGCCATTACTAATTCTTCAGAATAGATCGAAAAGGTTATAGCTACAGAAAAGGTTATAAAAGCAACATTACGTGTATTTTTAAGGTATAACATAAGAAATTTACTTATTTCATTTTTGCTTTTCAAATATGTCATTCTCGGCAATAATGCTTTTGTAATAGGTGACGAAAGCAGAGATATCCCAGACGTTAGAATCATTAGAATCATGAATATGCCATAATCTTCCAAGGTTAGAGTATATGAAAAAATTAATTTATCTATTTCAGAAACTATAATCCAAAGAAATGTTGTATATGCTATTCCAGAAGCAAAAGGCAAAACCCTTAAAACCTGTTTAGTATCGAAATATAAAAAATTAAATTCTTTCTTTGTCGAAATTTTTGAATAAAGTCTTCTTGATATAAATGCCAAAGAAGTTAATGAAAATAAAAGCTGAAATTGAAAGAAGATAACGATGTCAGTTGAATAAAAAATTAAAATAAACAGGTAACCGAAGTAACTTAAAGAATTAATTGAAATATTAAGCATATTTAGCCAAACCTGATCTTCGAGACCTATTACTCCACTGCGATACAGAGATGCAAACCATCTTATAGCAACAATTAAACTCATATATATAAGACATGTGTTTACTGTTGATATTGAAAGAGTATTCAGCGTGGTCCAGTCTGTAGCAATTATCTTAGATACAAAAAAACTTATACAAATAAAGATAATTGAAATAATTAAAAATATGAGCTCAAAAGATCTTAATAATTTTCTGAAATCGATAAAGTTCTTTTTAGCTTTGGATATTGAAATTTCTCGTGAAAGAGTTGGAGACATACCAAGATCAACTAATCCAAGCCAAGTTGAAATCATAGCAAAGAAGCCAATTAGACCATAGGACTCAGCTCCCAATAAATTTAAATATATTGGACTTACAACAAGTATTATTGAAGTTGTTATAACAAGGCCAGCATAATTGGCAATTGAGTTTCTCTTCTCAATCATTCTCTAAGGAAATCCTTTTCTGCTTTATGACAAATATCAAATATTTTTTCTATATCTGATTCAGTTAAAAATTGATGAAAAGGAATATTAATATGCTGAATAGCTAAATTCTCAGAATTGTGTAAGTTGCCTTTTTTAAAATATTTGTACGCTGGACTCAAATGGCATAAGTTCTTCCACCATCTCCTGGACTCTACATTATTAGCATTAAAGTTTTTTTCTAAACAGTTGATAGCAGCAGCAGGTCCTACCAAAACAGCGGACATCCAACTCCAATCTGTACTCAGACCATGAAGTAAACTTAAAACAGAAAGCTCAGAGGCTCTTTTAATAAATTCTTCTTGGATTTTTACTATTTTTTTTCTATTATCGTCCCACTGTTCTAAAGCTACAATTCCTATAGCAGCTTGGAATTCACTTAGTTTTGCATTAATGCCGATATGCTCAGTAATCTTTCTATCATTCATACCAAAATTTGCATAGCTATTTATAACTTTTTTGGTATCGTCAGATTCTGAAATTACAAAACCACCTTCACCAATTCCAAATACTTTTGTTGCATGCATACTTACCATCGCATCATATTCAGCATTTGGAGGAAGGTTGTCAAAAGACCATGCAAGATCATATACAACTGGTATATTGTGCTCTTTTTCAAAACTCTTCCATTTTTTAATTTCTGGCAATA
>MDTG01385826.1_pt1 | contig 10283 bp, 9 predicted proteins | sample 811421 | NCBI WGS metagenome assembly MDTG01 (sample SAMN05326645, study PRJNA326480) | marine metagenome | isolation source: seawater | place: Pacific Ocean: South East | collected 2011
AAATAAAAATATATTTATTATATATAAATATATGAGTTTTCAAAATTATGACCCAGGTAACACAAATTTAGGTGTTCAACAACCGTACGTATATCAAAATACAAATATTGAAAATAATTCATTTCTTTTTTTAAGTGAGCATAGAAATAATTACTTTTATGATTTGGATAAAAAATTTAATTGTAAGAGTAAAAATTATGAAGGATATTTTTTGGAAGATTTATTTTTTTCTGATAAAAATATTGAAATAATTCAAAGGCAATTAGTTTTAAAAATATATAAAGACTCAAATAAGAAATATGTAATACCCTTTCAAAACTATAAATCATTAGATATCATTATGAAATTTATTTTTAATGACCAAGCAAAACATCTTCCATATAATAATCAAGGTCAAATTAGAGAATTAAATGAAAAAGTTATTAAAGAAATATATCCTTCAATAATCAATAATCTTAATTTTAGAGAATTTTATCTAAATGAAGTCAATGGAGAAAGAAAAATTGACCAACTTCCTGTAAACACATCTATAAAAGGATCTTCTACTCTTCCTTCTATTCCAAATACTTTTTAATTTATATACTTATAAAAATTAAAAATTTTAATTTATTTTAAATTTAAAATACAATAGGATCCATTAAATATGATGATGACATATTTCCTGCTTCCATTTCATAAATGAAAATTGTACCTCTTGTAGAAGCTTTGTATACAAAGTCTTCTGTAGGATCTCCAGATTCTTCTTGTATTGCCATTACTGGTAAGTTACTTTCTACTACACCTTCTTTTAACTCCTTAATAGAAGCTAATCTTGGATTATAGTGATAGTTTGTTGGATCTACAGGTTGACCTTCTTCATCACGTAATTTTCTTACTATAGCTGATGAACCAGTAATTAATTTTGGTCCTTGAATACCTTCTCTAGCAGCTTCGTTAGCAATGTTTGTATTTATATCGCAAACTACAACTGATTTTAATGCATATTGATGTTCTTGGTTTCTTAATCCAAGTACTTCATTAAAGTGTACTTTAATATCATTTAGTCTGTCAAATCCAGCTACTGTTCTTGGTAATCTATGGAACATAGCAGAGTGAGGTTGTACTAATTTAGCAATGTTTAATGTATGTGCTCTTCTTGGTACGAAGAAGATTAATACACCTCTTGAATATATTATTTGTTGATTTCTTGGTACTACTGCACCATCTTCAACATAGAATTGAGACATGTTTAATGCTTGTTCTAATTCTACTTTTACTGCTAAATCAGGGTTAGAGTTATATGCGTACATACTTGGTAATTTTAATGTAATTAAAGGAATTGATGTTACTTTTGGCATTACATGGTGTGTTGCTTTTATTGGATTATTTGTCATTACATTATATATTGGTGTTGTTGCTACAATTGTTGGTCTTAATGAGAACGCACCTAATAATCTTTGTAATACAGTACCTTCATCACCTTCATATATTAAGTCTGGGTTATCAGATACATTTCTTCTACAGTTATCAATTGCTATCATGAAGTTAGTGTAGTTGCAGTCATAGTATCTTCCGTTTCTTAATGATAATACAGAGTTATATAAGTGATGTTGTAATTCAGCTCTGTTTAATAAATCTTTTACAGCTGATTCATTTGAACATACAACATCTGTTGGGTCACTGATAATATCATAAAATAATGCATAGTCTGTTGATGTTAATATTGGTTGTTTTTCATATCTTTGTTTTACAATATATGCTAAGTTAGATCTTAACATATGGTTTTCAAATAATTCTATTTTAGGTAAGAATAATGCTGCAATTACTGGATGAATGTGGCAATGTGGGTTATGGTGTTTTACATCATATGTACCAGATAATGCCTCAATTGCAAGATCTCTGTAAGTCATAGATTGTAATACAACTTGAGCATGAGTTGATTTTGTTTCAGCATATAATCTTAAAATTTGTTGTAAAGATTGGTAGTCTTTGTTATCAAATTTCATACCATCTTCTACATCAACTAAACCTTGACCTAAAGCTCTGCTCATGTTAGTGAATGGAACAGTAACATTTACATGTTGTGGTTCTTCAGTTCCTGTTAATGTTAATTCAAATACTCTTCTGAATTCCTCAAATTCAGGGTCAGATAAGTTATATTTTTTCTTGTATTTTAAAGCTTTTTTTAAAAGGATATGTAAAGGATAGTTTGTTCCTGCATATCTTTCAGATATTAATCTTGCGAACTTTTTTGCTCTTTTTCTTACTTCTCTGCTTCTTTCAACAAATGTATCTTGAATTTGATCTAATAACTCTTGGTCACCATATCTTTCTCTTAATTTATACATAGCTGTTGTTGAAATATGATGAGGATTTTCCTTCATTAATTTTGCTACTTCATTATTTACAACATTTCCACCTCTAGTTTCTGTAGGCTTACGTCTATTAAAATTTTCACTACTTGTAGTACTATCAGACATTAGTATATATAATTAGTAAACATTTTTTTTTTATAGTTTAAAAAAATTATTTCTATACTTTTTTATTTATATTATTATATTATAATGAAATTATTAATTTTTATATTTATAATATTTTCTTCATTAACAGGTTCGCTCAAAAATGTCTTTAGCAAAAAATATATTTACGATACATTCCCAACAATTCAACTTCAACTTTTAACATCTTTTATAAAATTATTTTCAAATTTAATAATTTTTTTTTCGTTATTTACCTTTAATAAATTATTTTCAAAAAATATTTTTGATAATAATAAAGTTCAAGTTTTAAACAAAAAACAATTATTCTTTGTATTTATTGGAATTTTTATATCATCTACTAATTCATTTATATCTAAAGAAATTTTTAAAAAAAGTGACGACTATACATTTACATCTATATTATTATCTATATTTTATATAATATTTAGTTCGTTATTTGATATATTCTACCTTGAATCAAAAATAAACTATAATAAAATTTTGTCTATTATTTGGCTGGTAGTGGGTATTTTATTTTTATATTTTAGCTAATTATTTATATTTATAATCTAAATATATATATATATATGGATAATATAAACTTAATTTACTGTATATGTTTAGATGAAAGAAAAAGTCACATGAAAAATTTTTTTAATAAAATTAATGTAAAATATAATTTCATAAAACCTGTGCTAGGTTCTGAATTAAAAAAATATTCAAAACAGCAATTAATTGAAAAGGAATATATTAAATCTAATCATACTGACTTGTCATTTTCTGATGGCTCTATAAATTATAACAAAATTGCTAATGCTATTAGTTTTATTAATACTCTAAAGATATTTTTACTTACTGACCAAGATTTTTGCTTAATATTTGAAGATGATATTGAAATACCAACATCAAAGCAATTAGAAGTTATTAACTTAAAATTTAATAAATTATTTAATACAGTTGATTCAAACTGGCAATATATTAACTTAGGCAGATGTTGGGATGAATCATGTAATGTCAAATATAATTCCAATCATTTTGAGTTATCTTATTGTTTGCCTGTTTGTACGCATGCTATATTAATTAAAAGAAATATTGCTTTTAATTTAATTCATAATACATTGCCATTATCAAAACCAAAAGATAACGTATGGAAAGAACTAATACATAAAAATAATCATTGGATGAAATATTCATATTGTGCTGTGCCAGCTATATTTCATCAAGATAGATATAATTTAGGCTCTAATTTAGGTAATAACCATAAGCAAAGAGAATGTTCTGGCACTTTATATTCAATTAAAAGATTTATTAAATATTATAATCCAAAAATTATAGAGACATTTATTGAATTTAATAAAAAAAATAAAAAAAATTCTAAATTTTATTTAATTTTTATTTTATTAATTTCATTAATAATTTATAAATTTCTTTAATATTATATATGGAAAATATAAATATTGTATATTGTATCTGTTTAGAAAATAGAAAAAGTCATATGATCAAGTTTTTTCACAAAATGAATATAAAAAATGTACTTTATATTAATCCTATATTGGGTATTAATATTAAAAAGAAATATGATGTATATGATTTAATTAATGAAAATTATATTATTGAAAATCATAATCTATATAAAAATAAAGAATTTAATTATAATAAACTTGCTAACACATTGACATTTATAAATTTATTAAAACAATTTTTATTAACAGGTTTAGATAATTGTATTATTTTCGAAGATGATCTAAAAATACCTACTGATAATGAATTATTTATTATAAATAATCGTATTAAATTATTATTTAATAAAATTAATGATGACTGGCAATACATTAACTTAGGTAGATGTTGGGATCGTTCATGTATTAAAAAAAAAAATTATAAAGATAGTTATTTTGAAATAGATCATTGCTCACCTGTTTGTACTCATGCAATAATTTTAAAAAAAAGTATTGCAAAATATCTTATTGAAAATACTTTACCTTTAAAATATCCAAAAGACAACACATGGAGAAATATTATACATCTAGATAAAAAATGGAGTAGATATGCATATTGCACTATACCTGCTATATTTTATCAAGATAGAGACACTCATGAATCAACACTAAAACTTAATAGTAAAAATCCAAATGAATGTAATGGAGTTACTAAATATATTTCAAAATTTAAATATAAAAATCCTTTTAATTATAATATTTTAATGAATAAAATTATATCTACTCTTTTTATTATCCTTTTATTTAAACTTTTTCAAACATTTTATTAAATTCATCATAAATATTAATATATTTATTTATTACTTCAATAAATATGTTATTTATTGATTTCCCTCCATTTGTTACATATTCTATATTTATATTTTTTATTAATAGATTCTCTAACTTATACCCTGCAAATTCTATATTTTTATGTTCTTGTAAACCTCTTGTTATTAGATTACCAAATGTATGATCTTCATTAACTAATATTATAGTACCATTATTATTAGTTGAAAATGCTGTCTTTTCTATTTTTTCTTTAATTAAATTTAATCTATATTTTATAATATCACAAGCATAACTTAAAATTTTTTTAGATTTTAATTGTCCCCTTGGTTCAAATTTAAAAATAAACTCCTTGTCATTTATTATTTCATAACAGCAAACTCCAACATTTGAAAAAATTGCGTTATTTGAACCAACTCCTAAACTTGCTTTTGCAGAAAAATTAAATTCTTCTTCAGGCTTTAGCTTAATTATCAAAACTGGCTTTTCATATATTGACTTAATCTTTTTCTCTCCTTTATAAAAATCTACATCTTCACTTGTAACATCTAATATAACATCATTCTTATTTTTTTTGTCACAATATATACTTAAAATATTATTAAAGCTATTCTCTGTATCTTCCTCTTCTATATTATCATCATTTTTATATGTTGACAAGCCCCTTGTATATTTCCTTAGTTTTTCATACTGAATTAAATCTAATGGAGTTTCTATTCCTAATAATGGTAAGTTTTCTATCCTATTTCTCATATAATCATTGTTATAAACTGAGGTATTTAATGTAATATTAATTCCTTTTTTATCAAATGCCGCACATGGTATGTCTTCTAAAATTATTCTTCTTAAAACATTTATTATAACTTCATTTATATTATTTCCTTTAATATTTAATTGCAAATAATTCGCATTAAAACTGTTATCTTCTAAATAACCTATTTTAGTTACATTTAATTTAGTATTAGCCATTTATATATATAAAAAATTTGCTTTTAAGCAATTTTATTTCATTTTTTTTTTCAATATTCTTTTTCCTACTGTTGCAAACTTTTTATTTATTTTTCTTGTTCCAACTATCATTTTACCTTGAGTAGAATCTAATGTTGGCTCAATGTCTAAATTAATATCCTCTAATTCTACGTCATTTATATAATTTATGTTATCTAAAGGATCTATTATATCATCTTGTATATCTATATCATCCATTATATCTTTATCTAGCAATCTATTTTTTTTTTCTAGATATTCCTCTTTTTTATCATGGTCATATTTTTTGCTTATTAACTTTTCTGTAAATTCAGATTCTGTATTAGAGTCATCAGTATTTAATTCTGTTGTACTATCTATTGTACTTTCAGTTTGGATATTTTTTATTCTCTCCATATATTTTCCTTTCTCTAATTTCTTTTGAACTTTCTCAATTATATAATTAAAAATATCATCCTCGAGCTTAGTGTTATTGCTATATTTTGATACGTTAATATATTTATTCACTCTACTAAAGTTTTTATATACAAATTCTTGATCTAAAAGCTTACTTGAAATTTTTCTTTCTTCTATCATTTTTTTATTTAATGATAAATTTATATGTAGACTTGCTTTTACTTTCAATTGACCTCTAGAAAAATCCAATGGTATTCTAGTTGCGTTTGTAATTGTTGCTTTGTAGTTACTTCCTCCAGTTATATTATGTATTTTCATATGATAAGGTAACTTTTTTTTTGTAATCTCATTCATATATGAATTAGGTTCATATGATGTCTTTGATGTAGGAAAAATTGGGGCTATAATTATTTTAATTGGATTTTCAATTTCCATTAGCTCTTTTCCTCTATTAGAATCAATATCATTTAAATTTTCTGTTATTGGAAATAGATCAATCACTTCACTTCCAAAATCTTTTGATAAATTTGCTGCTACTTCTTTTAATAACTTGTGATCTACACTTGTTAAAACTATATTCAAATATCCATATTCTTTAATATAAGCGTCTATTACACTCATTATTTATACTATATATAATTAAAATAATTTTATTTTTTCTGACACTATTTTTACAAAATTTAACCTTTCAACTAACTTCTCTTTATTTAAAATACAATCTTTTATAGTAAAATTATTTATTATATCATTTATCTTATCTATATCATTTAAATCTTCAAAAATACAAATATCTTTAAATAAATCATCATAATATTTATCATCGCTTCTTTCTGATATAATTATAACACCTCTACATATTAAAGGAATTATCCTTGTTACTTCTAATATTGTTCTTCCTGTATAATTATGAATATTTAAACTATATTTTGCTCTTCTTGTTATATTATCATACTCTTCATTATAACATTTATTATTTTTATAAACTTTATAATTTTTTAATATCTTTTCTCTTCTATCACTTAAATTACCTAAAAATATCAAATCTACGTCTTTATCATTAATACTAATGTTATATTCTGGTTCAATTATTGGACTCCAACCATATGGCAAATGAATTGCTTTTAAGTTATATTTCTCGAATATTTTTATATTTTCTAATGAATAGTCAAAAATTTGAATTGCGTCACTACATTTTTTAAAGAAAGTATCCTGCCAATTTCTATTACATATTAATTGTTCTAAATTGTAAACAATAAATTTTTTTGGTAATATATTTAATGTATTTATATTCAAAATTATATAAATATTATATTTATCTTTTTGATCTATTTTATAAACCAACTCACATTCTTTATTATTAAATATTAAGCAAAATAATAAAGATTCAACTATTTGTTCTAAATATTTATTATTATTTAATATTAAATACATATATATATATTAAATAAAATTTGCTAAAATTAATACCATTGCAAATAAATATGTATTCTTATAAATTTTACTAAAATCAAATTTTTTATTTACTATCTCTAAATTATCCGATTTTTTATCATTATTTATTATTTCTAATTTATTTAATTTTTTGTCTTCATTTACTTGCTCTTCATTTTTATTGACTGGTAAGTTATTTAAGTTATTTATTTCTAAAGATTCAATATCTTTTTGATCTGTATTATCAATTATTTGTAAAGATTTTATATTATTTAATTCTTCTTGCTTTGTATTATAAAGATTATTTGATTCCAAAGATTTTATATTACTTAATTCTTCTTGTTTTGTATTATAGAGACTATTTAATTCTAAAGGTTTTAGATTTTTGTGATTTATATTAGATAGTTTATGAAAATCGTAAGGAATATTATGGTATCTTTTCCTTACAATATAATTTTCTCTTTGCGGTAAGTAATAAACTCTTTGTCTATATGGTATCTTTATTGGTACAAAATATGGAATTTTTTGTGTGTTTGGTAGAGACACTTTATTATTGCAATTTACAACGGTATATAAAGGGTCTTTTGGCTTTTTTTCATTTAAATCCTCAATTATATACTTTGCTTTGGACTTTACATCATCTACAACATTTTCTAATAAATTTACTGTATTTTCTTTACCTTTTTCAATGGTAATTTTATTAGATTCTATATTTTCCGCTATATTATCAATTTCTTCACTCATTTTATTTCTTATTTCTTTGGTATTTAACTTTTTAATTATTTCTTTCTCTTCTTCTGTTGACTTTACATATAACTTTAATTCTTTTAATTCCTCTAATATTTTGTCTGTATTAATATTATCATACTCTTTTTTATTTTTCTCTACTTCATTTTCTTTTATCTCTATATTTTTAATTTCTTTTTCTCTCTCTTCAATTTCTTTCTCTTTTTTTTTTATATCATTTTTTAACTTTTCTTTTTTGCCAGAAGGAGCTAAAAACATATTTAATTTATCCAAATTAATAAATCCTCCATTTAGACTTTTAAATTTTTTTTTATATTTTTTATACTTATATTCATAATCCATATATATAAATATAAATATTTTATTTATTTTCTAATAGTTTATTATTTTCTATTATCATATTCCTATTATTATACAAAGTTAATTTTATATCTTCTTTAATAGCATTTAATACTTTACTATTCTCTCTTTTTTCAATATATCTACTAAATTTTGCCATTATTCTTGGATATTTATTTCCTTCCTTTACCCATTCTTGAATTTTTTGCTCTAATAATACTTGCTTATCATCTATTAATTCAGTAATTGTCTCGTCTCTATTTTTTACTTTCCATTTATCATTCGCATAAACCATTACATAACTATTCTTCAAATTAGATATGTAAACATTATGATTCTCTGGCTTCTTTGGATTAAAATGTATCCTACGAATTAAATGTGGCACACAAAAATTATAATGTTCTAAACACTTCACATAGTCATTTTCTGTCAAGTCACTTGTGTCTGTATCCTTATAATTTAATAACTTTATATTATTTTGAACATTTGTTATGTTGTTATTAGTTGTATTAATACCTGCTTTTTTTATTAACTCCTCTATTTGCTTATCTCTTTTCTCCATTTCCTTATCTCTTTTCTCCATTTCTTTCTGATGTTGTTCTCTTATTTCACTTAATTCTTCATTTAATAAATTAACCAATTCTGTCATTGACTCTTTTACTGTATCATCTTTTTTCTTCTCTTCACATTTTTTTAAATGTTTATTTAATGACTGTATGTGCTTATATTCTTTTTCACAAAATTCACATTTAAATTTTGGCTTATTTTGGCTCATAATTTTTTGATTTTGGCTCATTTTGGCTTCATTTGTGCTCATTTGAATTTTAAGAATATTTTCACAATATTGTTTATATGACAGTCCATTTAATAAATATTCTTTACAATCATCAATATAAATATTGTTAAATATAGGTTTACACATGTTCTTTCTACTAATATGTCTAAACATTATGGTCTTTATATGAGTTTTATATCCACATCTATAACATTCATAATTTGTCATTATATATATTATATATTTATTTTTTTATATATATTAGAATATTAAAATTTATACGTTTTTATACGTTTTTATACTATTTTATACTATTTTATATTATCTACTTCCAAAAGACCCAAATAATTATACAAAAATATACAATTTAGACCAATAAATATTGTCATTAGGCTCACAAAAATATACAATTTTCGGGGGGGGGGGATTTTTTTTTTTCAAAATCCATTTCTATTTTTTTTTTTAAAAAAATTTACAAATTTAAAAATTGAAAAGTTGAGACCATACTTTTAATATTTACTATTATAAAAATATTATGATATAAAATAAACCATTTATATAATTTTAAGTATTAAAAATTGATTTTTATGGTCTTAAAAAATGAAATTTCTAGGGTTTTTTTGCCCATTTGAAACGCATTAATTTTATTTAATTAGTATTTTAAAAAATTCAAAAAAGAATATGAAATAATTTGTAATGCTTACTAAAATAACTTCTTTATGAAATTTACATTCATTATTATGGTAATTAATTAATTGATTTATTAAAATTACCAAAGCAAATAAATGTTGAGCTGTTTGTACAAAAGTTATTATTTTTGAGTAGCCTTTCATTTTTTTAGGATATGCATAATACATATACATTAATCCATGTGCAAAGCTA
>MDTG01415174.1_pt1 | contig 10283 bp, 9 predicted proteins | sample 811421 | NCBI WGS metagenome assembly MDTG01 (sample SAMN05326645, study PRJNA326480) | marine metagenome | isolation source: seawater | place: Pacific Ocean: South East | collected 2011
AGGACGAGGCTGAACGGGTCGACCTCTACGAGCAGCTGAGATCACACGAAGCCGTCAAGATCGTTCTGTAGGCGATTCGTCATGACCAGCATCGGCAGTTCAATTGCGATCATCAAGCCGTTGCTCGATTCTCAACAGGCTGTCGCGAATCTCCATCATGATCGACTCCTCTGACACGGCTGCAGGAGCCGTGCTTGCAGGGGTCTTCTGATTGACGGCATCACGGGTATCCAGAACGAGATCACGAAATGCCTCGGAGTCCTTGATCCCGAGAAGTTTCACAAGTGCACCGCCGCCACCAGCACCCCCGGATTGTCCCGCTGTTTCGAACGTGAGGGAATACAGACCGAACTTTCGCATGATCGGTCCCTGCACGGAACCGACATCGGTGATCTTCTCAAGCGGTATCGTCTTCTTGACCTTGATGAACAAACCCTTCTTCACATGGACGGCTCGATTGGTCAGCGTGCATTCCCAGGTATCGATGATCTTCGGAGCGATGAGCATCACGAGTGGAATGACGATCGGAACGATGACGATGCCGACGATGGTGGCCGCCAGTCCGATGGCCGTGACCAAGACCTGATAGGTCGTGATGTCCTTCTTTCGGAACTCGGCTTCCTCGATGATGGTTTCATTCCTGAATACAACGTCAGTCATGATCGATACATCTCCTTGGTCTCTGGATTCCAGTTCATGACGCAGTTCTGCCGGTACGCTTCCACACCCATCTTGATGGCGACCATCACGCTGCAACCCAGATCGACGTCGCAGGCCAGCCGATCACCATTGCGAACGCCATCGAGGAAGTTGCCCATGTGGTCGCGTCGCGATTCATGATCGATGGTGGCCATCGCCTGTCCGGGCTTGAGGACCTCCTCGGTCGAGTCCGCGGCCACCTGTGGGTTGGCCTTCCTGAATTCCTCTGACCAGACGGCCTGTTCCTTGATCGTGAGATCGGAATCGAAGTTCATCGTCCCATACTGGCCGCGAATGACGGTGGGCCACGTGTCGTCGTTGGTCATGACGCTGTTGAGGACGACCGTATGTTCGGATGGATAGTCCGCCATCATCATGAAGGTGTCCGGTATGTCTCGCTCGTCCTTCTCGAGATACTTGCCTCCACTGGAGACGACTCGGGTCGGGTACTCGCCCTGATGACCACTGATCGCCAGCAGCAGGGGGGAGAGCTTGTGATAGAGCAGATCGGTGGCGAGTCCGCCGTTGTAGGCGAAGTACTTCCGGAATCGGAAGAAGTGGTCGGCATTCCAGTCGATCTTCGGTGCCAGATCATGTTCATGTCCGAGCCATCGATCCCACCAGACGTAGCCATCGGCGTTCCTGTCGTTCGATGGTCCGGCATCAGGATGAATCGGCCAGTTGAACTGACCTCCTCTGGAGTTTCGGCAATAGGCGCCCTGACTCCAGACTGGCTTGCCGATTCGCCCGTTCGAGATGGCCTCTCGTGCCGCCCAGTATCTGGGGTCACTGGTTCCCTGCGGGCCGACCTGCAATATCCGACCGGTTCGATGAACGGCATCCCGGCAGGCGAGCGCCTGTGGGATGGTGTGGGAGAGCGGTTTCTCGACATAGACATCCTTGCCGCTCTCCATGGCTTCGATGGCGATCTTCACATGCCAGTGATCCGGTGTGGCGATCACGACCGCGTCGACATCGGGATCATCCAGGATCTCCTGGTATTCCATGGTGACGGACGAGTCGTCTCCACCGATGATGCGATTGGCGTCGTTGAGCCGTCTTCGATAGACATCGCATACGCGAATGACATCGACGTTGTCGGCATCCCGCCTGCCAACCAGACTTTTCGTGTGCGATGTCCCCATTCCTCCTGTTCCGATCACGGCCAGGTTGAGCCGTTCATTGGAACCGAGTACCCGACCCCAGGAAACAGACGGCATCAGGGTGATGCCGAGCCCCGTGGCGGCGGAAGTTCTCAGGAACCGTCGGCGAGTGGATCTGTTCGACATGATGACTCCTTCTCAATGGATTCGTACCGACAGACTACTGCTGAAACCTGATCCATGTCAGTCCAGAGTGGCGATCCCTCTTCCAGTGCTTCGAAACAGACTCGGTGCTCAGGAGCCTATGTATCGATCGTAAATCGCTCTGGCTCTTTCGGCGGAATCCACACCGCCGACAAGGGCCCTGAGGTCCTCGAACACGGTCAGTTCGACCGGATCCCCCGAGCCACCGCGTTCCTCATGCAGTCTGCCACGGATGATTCCATCGTGGACATCGAACTGGCCATATGGGGCCAATCTCCGCGAAAGATCCTCGATGTCAACGGAAGTCTCCATGGCGGGCAGGACCTGCACGGCGTCCTGGCCACAGAGCACGGTCATGCTGCTGCTTCGGTTTCCACTGAGCCACTGGAAGTCCCGTTTAGCGCAGCATGGGCAGTCGGGGACCGGCCTGGAGGCGTCCATCCTGTGAATGGAATTGTTCCAGACATCGATTCGCATCAGCGTCCGGTCGACTTCATCGCGTTTTCCAAGGATCAATTTCATCGCCTGAAGCGCTTCGTGTGCGCCCACCATGGAGATGAGCGGTCCCAGGACACCGGCCGTGTCGCAGGTGGCGGTCGTACCCGGTTCAGGGGGCTCGGGAAAGAGGCATCGAAGGCAGGGCGAACCGTCCGCTGCACCATCTCCCAGAACAGTGAAGGACAGACCTTCCGAACCGACCGCACCGCCGTAGATGTAGGGAATGCCGCAGGAGATGGCCATGTCGTTGAGCAGATAGCGGGTTTCGAAGTTGTCGAGTCCATCGACGATGAGATCGCAATCGGCAGCCAGCTTTCGAACCGTCGAGGGGTTGATGTCCTTCGTGTGTGGCTCGATCTCGATATCCGAGTTGACGGCTTCAAGGCGTCTGGCCGCGGCGAATGCCTTGGGTGCGCCGACATCCGATTCCGTGAAGAGAACCTGTCTTTGCAGATTCGTGAGTTCGACCAGATCCCGATCGACTATTCGCAGATGCCCTACGCCCGCACGAGCCAGCAGGTCGGCGATCGTGCATCCGAGTGCGCCGCAGCCGGCAACCAGAACACGGCCCTTCGACAGTCTGGCCTGTCCGTCTGCTCCGATCTCCGGAATCAGCATCTGTCTCTGGTATCGCTCGTGGTTCATCGCATGATGGTTCCGTACTTCAGCAGCTTCATCCAGCGTTTGACATCGTAGTCGCGGACGGTGCTGTAGCTGACTTCGACCGTGAATGAACGTTCATCGTTCCACCCGCCCCCGATGAACAGCCGTTCCTTCCTGACCAGCTTGTCCGCTCGTCTCCGGAATGTCTCCATCTCCTTCTCGTCGAGCGATGAACGACTGCCGAGTTCGCCGCAGATTCGATCGACGTCGCGGACGGCATCATCCACCGACCATCCCGCCTCGATTTCCGACTCCACGCCTTCCAGCGCGGCATGGAGTTTCTGGTGGTCGGTGGGCGCCTGGTTCATCAGCCATTTCCTGAGTGAGCGTCCCGGATGCGCCCACGCCTCCTTCTGCTGTGCTTCCTGCTGAACGGACTTCAGGGCGGCGGCGGCATCACTGATGTCCTTCTCGCTCGGCCTTGTTCGATTCATTTCGTTCTCGAACCGTCGTACTGTGCGAGAAGCCGCCAGGGGGTTCTCCGGAAGATCGGGCAGCTGCTTGAGAAGCCGGTCGAATCGACCGCTTCCATCCAGTCCCTTCGGTGCGGCAACGGCGGTGAGCTGCCACCGGACATAGGCATCTATCCGGGTATCCCGATCCTGTCTGGAACAAAGACGCTTGGCGGCAAGCGATGGATCGATCTCGAACGATTCCTCCTCGAAGAAATCGGCTTCCCGTCGAGGAGGCTCGGTCTTCGATGTCCTGGCTTCCTCCTTGAGCTGGTGAACCGCCTGGTTCATCGACTCAGCCGGCGTCATCGCCGGTTCGGATTCCGAGCCGGTTGCGATGCCGATGGACAGCAGAAGGGCCGAGATGCAGACGGTTCGCATGCCCATCATCGTACCGACAGCTTCATTCCCAGAGGAATGCCATGAACTGGAAGGATCAATCCGGCTTCGATCACCAGGCGAAGTGTGAGAACGCCTTGTTGGCTTCCGCCATGCGGTGGGTCTGCTCGCGGACGGTTACCGCCTTGCCTTCACCACATGCCGCATCGAAGAGTTCACGAGCCAGACGATCCGACATCGATTTACCCTTTTCCGAACGGCAGGCCGTGATGATCCAGCGGAACGCCAGGCTCTGTCGACGACGCTGGGTCACCGGCATTGGAACCTGATAGTTGGCACCACCGACTCGCTTCGAGCGGACTTCGACATTCGGCTTCACGTTGTCGATGGCACGATGGAAAGCCTCGATCGCCTTCTCGGGAAGATTCTCTCGCTTTTCCTTGTCCATTCGAGCCTGGATCTTGTCCAGTGCGTCGTAGATGACACGGGTGGCGACAGCCTTCTTGCCGTCGACCATGACGCAGTTGATGAATCGACTGAGGACCTTGTCGTTGTGACGAGGATCACCCTTGAGCTGCTGTTCCGACTTTGTGATTCGACCGGCCATGCCGACCTCCTTTGGCTCATCTGCTCCGAGTGGAGCCTCTGTTCACCGCGATCCTTCATTCAGGGAGGGATGTATCGCGATTACTTGCCTGGAGTCACGAGGTGACTCGCTGAATTGTGATCCACTGCCTCATGATGAGGACAGTGGTGGAAAATCAATGCTACTTGGTGCGCTTGACGCCGTACTTCGAACGACCCTGCTTGCGGTCATCGACTCCGAGCGTATCGAGCGAACCACGGACGACGTGATACCGAACACCTGGAAGGTCACGGACACGCCCGCCACGGACGAGAACAATGGAGTGCTCCTGGAGGTTGTGACCTTCACCACCGATGTAGGCGGTCACTTCCTTGCCATTGGAAAGTCGAACGCGAGCCACCTTGCGAAGCGCCGAGCTGGGCTTCTTGGGTGTGACGGTTCTGACTTGGAGACAGACACCACGTCGCTGTGGGCAGGCGTCCATGTCACGGACCTTGGACTTCACCTTTGGGGTGCGGCGTGGTTTTCGAACTAGTTGGTTAATCGTCGGCACTCGGGCTCTCCTGAAATCAAGTCCAGCAGTCTATCAGCCCCCGGGCCGAAGTCCAAGAGGTGAAAGCGTCCATTTGGGCATGGAAACGAGATCGTGGCATTCAAGATGGATACACCGATGCCAACCCTGCTAGTCTTCACCCTTCATGAATGACTCAAACCCCGATTCCATGCCCGAGGCGGCCCTTTTTACGGACGGTGCCTGTTCAGGAAACCCTGGGCCAGGCGGTTGGGCCTACATTCTCAGATCGCTCCCCGAAGGTGAAGAAGAGGTCCAATATGGCGGCGATCCCGCCACGACCAACAATCGCATGGAGCTGATGGCCGTCATCGAGGGGCTTCGCTCCTTGTCGGAGCCAACCCGGTTGACCCTCTATTCGGACAGTCAGTACGTCCTCAAGGGTCTTTCCGAGTGGATGGATGGCTGGAAGCGGCGAGGCTGGAAACGTCCACGCAATCAACCTGTTCTGAATGTCGAACTCTGGCAGGAACTCGACAAGTCCAGGGAGATCCACGACATCACGACCCACTGGGTCCGGGGACACAACGATCATCCCGAAAACGAGCGGTGCGACCGAATGGCGGTTCAGGCAAGAGACGAGGCGGCTCGCGGCGGGGGACGCTTCTGGAAGGTACCTTGAGCACATGCTGATACATCGCATCGAAGTTGCTCCACGTGACGAGGTTGATGATGCACGGGGACGCGCAGCGCTTGCCCAGGCCAGTGCCGCCGGACTCTCCAGTCTTCCCAGTCGAATTCAATGTGCTCGCGTCTACCTTCTCGAAGGCGAGTTGAGCGAACCCGAACTCGAGACGGTCAAGCAGGATCTTCTGGGCAATCCCGTCACCGAAGATGCCATGACTGGTTCGCGTGATGCCAGTGCATCATCGGTGATTGAAGTTCACCCACTGCCGGGTGTCATGGATCCAGCCGCGGATGCCGTCGAGATGGCCCTGAAGAGTCTTCTTGGTCGTGACGTTCCGGTTCGAACAGGTATTCGCTACGACATGTCGGATCTGGACATCGCCGCGGCCGGCGAACTGGCTCGTCATTGTCTGGCCAATCCACTGATCCATCTCGTGCATGAAGGTCCCTACCACCCAGAGGCGTTCACACACGGTGTGGACCGTCAGATGCCGATGCCCACCATTGACATCCGCTCTCTCGATGATGATGCGCTGCAGACGCTCTCGCGGGAAGGGCACCTCTTCCTGAGTCTCGAGGAGATGAGGGCCATTCAGGTCTTCTACAGGGATGCCGGTCGCGATCCCCGCGAGATCGAACTGGAGACACTGGCCCAGACATGGTCGGAGCATTGCGTTCACAAGACGCTCAAGTCCGCCATCGCCTACGCGGGACCATTGCCGGAAGGTGACCGCCCCGGTCACGAGACCGCTTCCGATGGAAGGACCACGATCGACAACCTGCTCAAGTCGACCGTGGCGGCGGCGACGTTCGAACTGATGGCCGATGGAATCGACTGGTGCCTTTCCGTATTCGTGGACAACGCGGGGATCATCGCCTTCGACGATGAGCACGCGGTCTGCTTCAAGGCCGAGACCCACAACCATCCTTCGGCGCTGGAGCCCTATGGCGGAGCGGCGACCGGAATCGGAGGCTGCATCCGGGATGTCATCGGTACCGGACTGGCCGCCAAGCCGGTGGCCGCCACGGACATCTTCTGCGTGGCACCACTCGATACCACGGACATCCCTTCCGGTTGCCTGTCACCAAGACGCGTGTTGTCGCAGGTGGTCGCGGGCGTGAGGGACTATGGAAACCGAATGGGGATCCCGACGCTCAACGGGGCCGTCTGGTTCGATCCCCGCCACATCGGCAATCCCCTGGTGTTCTGCGGATGCATCGGCCTGATGCCACGGGATCTGGTGACGGGTGATCCGGAGCCAGGAGATCGGATCGTCGCGCTGGGAGGTCGGACGGGTCGTGATGGAATCCATGGAGCGACATTCTCCTCGGCGGAGTTGACGGATACCCATGCGGACGAGTTCTCGCATGCGGTCCAGATCGGAAACGCCATCACCGAGAAGAAGGTCCTGGATGCGATCCTCGAAGCCCGCGATCAACCGGGTGGTCCGTTGTACACGTCCATCACGGATTGTGGTGCAGGTGGATTCTCCAGTGCCGTCGGAGAGATGGGGGAGCAGCTGGGAGCCGAGGTGGATCTCGAGAAGGCGCCGTTGAAGTACGCCGGTCTGACGGCCAGCGAGATCTGGATCTCGGAGGCTCAGGAGCGAATGGTGCTCGCTGTTCCTCAGGAGAGGCTCGCTGATCTACAGGCCATCTGCGATGCGCACGAAGTGGAGATGTGCGATCTGGGTCACTTCGGCAATGAGAATCGTGAACTCGTTCTTCGACATCACGGAACCGAGGTCGGACGACTCTCCATGCATCTGCTGCATGAAGGCGTGCCGCAGCTGACGCGCGAGGCGAGCTGGTCGGAACCCGATGTCAGGCAACCCGGATCACAGGCCGGCGATGTCGGCGATCTGCTTCTGTCGCTGCTGGCTCATCCGAACATCTGTTCCCGACATCGAATCATCGAGCAGTACGACCATGAGGTCCAGGGGCGCAGCGTCCTACGACCACTTGTCGGTATCGACGGCAACGGACCAGGTGATGCGGCCGTCATCAAACCGGTCGCTGGTTCGAATCGCGGTCTTGGAATCGGCAATGGTCTGGCGACGGGATGGGAAAGCGATCCCTACTTGATGGTGCTGGCCGCCATCGACGAGTGCGTGCGGAATCTCGTCTGTGTCGGCACTGATCCCGAACGAATCGCCATCCTCGACAATTTCTGCTGGCCAGGCTGCGATGATCCGGAAAGTCTGGGTCTGCTCGTTCGAGCCGCGGAAGGGTGCTACGACGGCGCCAAGGCGTATCGAACACCCTTCATTTCAGGCAAGGATTCCCTGAACAACCAGTTCACCGATGAGCATGGTCGAACGATTCGCATACCACCCACGCTTCTGATCTCGGGAATGGGCATCATCGACGAGGTCGGCAAGTGCATCACGATGGATGCCAAGGCTTCCGGAAATCTACTGGTGTGCGTCGGTGAAACGACGGAATCGATGGGTGGATCCCATGCCGTCATGGTGTGTCCGGATCTCGCAGTCGATCGTTCACTACCACGAACGGATCTCGTTACCGGTCCAGCACGTGCGCGTGTCATCTCCCGGATCATTCAGAAGGGCATCGTCCGCAGCGCCCACGACTGCAGTGAAGGTGGACTTCTGGTCGCATCGGTCGAGATGGCCATGGCCGGAGGCCTGGGACTCGGGGTCGACGAGAACGTGGTTGCGGATCATGATCTGATCACCGCCTGTTTCGCCGAGACGCCTTCGCGCTATCTGCTGGAAGTCTCCCCGGACAGACTTGATGAACTGCACGATCTGCTCGATGGACATCCATGTCGTGTGATTGGAACCTTCACGTCAGATACCAGATTGAAGCTTGGTCAGCTGGACGTGGCGATGGACACACTGGCGGATGCCTGGTCGAACGGTCTCGTCATCTAGTCGGTGGTGGCCGCCTGCCATGAGGTCGCCACCATGCGGTTGATGTCCTGATATCGAGGTTCCCAACCGAGTTCGGATCGAATTCTGGAATTGTCCGCCCAGATCGCGCTGATGTCGCCTTTTCGCGGGTCTCCCTCGATGACGGGGATCTCATGACCAGCCGCCTTCTCGACGGCGCGGATGATCGATCGAACGCTGATGCCATGGCCGCATCCGACGTTGTAGATCCGCATGGGACCTCGTCGAATCGAATCCATGAAAGCCAGATGCGCACCGGCGATGTCCGTTACATGGACGAAATCCCGAATGGCCGTTCCATCCGGCGTGTCGTAGTCGGTTCCATACACGGTGAGTGTTTCACGATTACCGAGCGCCGACTGGATGCAGGCGGACACGAGTCGCGGCTCTTCGATCGGTTCCTTCAGCACACCTTGTTCATCGGATCCCAGGACATTGAAGTATCGAAGTACGCCCGTGGCGATTCGACCCTCCTCGGCAGCCGTTCGAAGAATGTTCTCGGCCCGGATCTTGCTCTGCCCATACGGATTGGCGGCCGACAGTGGCGACTCCTCCGTGACGGGGCGTGTCGTGTCGGACGGGCTTCCATAGACGGCGCACGTACTGGAGAGCATGAAGGACGCCACTCCCTGATCGATGGCGATCTCGAGAAGCTGATGGGTGACTTCCACATTGTTCTTCTCGTAGAGCTCCGGGAACTTCACCGACTCGTCGATCTTCGCATAGGCGGCGAAGTGCATGACGGCATCCATTCCCTCCAGTGCCGATGGGAGAATGGAGGGATCGCCGCAATCACCATGGATGAACTCGATGGTCCCTTGTGAACGGAGCCGGTCGATTACGGCGGCACTTCCTCTCTCGAGTGTGTCGATGACGGTCACCTGATGCCCTGCTCGCATCAGTTCAAGTGCGGCATGCGAGCCGACATAGCCTGCGCCGCCCGTCACGATCACCTTCTTGGAAGTGGAATCAACCATGTTCAACAGAGGAGTATGGCGATTGACGGCCCGAATCACAAGACAGGATGGGATCCGGCCGTACAATGCCGGCATGTCCGATCGACCACATGCTCTGGTACTCACTGCTCCCGGGATCAACTGTGACGAGGAGCTCTGCGAGGCATTCACCCTGGCTGGTGCCGATCCGGTCAGGGTCCACATCAACCGACTGGCGGCGAACCCCGAGCTTCTCGACGAGGCTGAGCTGATCGGTCTGCCCGGAGGCTTTTCCTATGGAGATGCCGTGGCGGCGGGCCGTATAGCGGCCCAGTTGATTCGATCACATCTCTGGGAGGCGTTGACTCGGGCGATCGAACGGGGCGTACCGATGATCGCCCCGTGCAATGGTTTCCAGATCGCTGTTCAGGCAGGGCTGCTGCCGGGCCCCGGTACGGGAAGCGTCTGGCCCGATTCACCATCGCCCGCGGAGGTGGCGCTGGTCGACAACGAGTCGGCGCGTTTCATCGACAAGTGGGTGTCCGTTGAGTATCCAGCGGACACGGTCTGCATCTGGACGAACGGACTCGATGCAACCGCTCGCGGATCACTTCTGCCGATCGCCCATGGCGAGGGCCGATTCGTGGCGGGTGACAAGCTCGGGCATCTCGTGGACTCGGGACAGATCGCCGTC
>MDTG01095962.1_pt1 | contig 10282 bp, 6 predicted proteins | sample 811421 | NCBI WGS metagenome assembly MDTG01 (sample SAMN05326645, study PRJNA326480) | marine metagenome | isolation source: seawater | place: Pacific Ocean: South East | collected 2011
CTTGCGGAGCGCCTTCGCCTCGATCTGGCGGATACGCTCGCGCGTCACCGAGAACTGCTGGCCGACTTCCTCAAGCGTGTGGTCGGTGTTCATGCCGATACCGAAGCGCATGCGCAGCACCCGCTCCTCGCGCGGCGTGAGCGAGGCCAGCACGCGGGTCGTCGTCTCGCGCAGGTTCGACTGGATCGCCGCGTCGATGGGCAGGACCGCGTTCTTGTCCTCGATGAAATCGCCCAGGTGGCTGTCTTCCTCGTCGCCGATCGGCGTCTCGAGCGAGATCGGCTCCTTGGCGATCTTGAGGACCTTTCGCACCTTCTCGAGCGGCATCTGCAGTTTCTCGGCCAGCTCCTCCGGGGTCGGCTCGCGGCCGATCTCGTGCAGCATCTGGCGCGAGGTACGCACGATCTTGTTGATCGTCTCGATCATGTGCACCGGAATACGGATCGTGCGGGCCTGATCCGCGATGGACCTCGTGATCGCCTGCCGGATCCACCAGGTGGCGTAGGTCGAGAACTTGTAGCCGCGCCGGTACTCGAACTTGTCGACCGCCTTCATCAGGCCGATGTTGCCTTCCTGGATGAGATCCAGGAACTGCAGGCCGCGGTTCGTGTACTTCTTGGCGATCGAGATCACGAGACGCAGGTTGGCCTCGACCATCTCCTTCTTGGCGATGCGCGCCTCGCGCTCGCCCTTCTGCACCATGGACACGATGCGGCGGAACTCGGCCGTCTCCAGCCCCGTCTCGGACGCAAGGTTCTGGATTTCCTGACGAAGCTCGCGGATCATCTCCTTTTCCTGGGCGACGAAGTTCTTCCAGCCCTTGGAGGCAAGGTTCGCGACCTTGCGGATCCAGTTCGGATCGAGCTCGTTGCCCTGGTACTGCTTCAGGAAGTCGCCGCGATCGACGCCATGGCTGTCGGCAAGGCGCAGAAGACGCCCCTCGTAGCCCATCAGCCGCTTGTTGATGTCATAGAGCTGCGCGACCAGCGCGTCGATGCGCTGCTGGTTGAGCGACAGGCTCTTCACGTCGACGATGATCTCTTCCTTGAGCTTGCGGTAACGGCGCTCCTGGGAAGGCGACAGCGTCTTGTTGGCCAGCTTGTTCTCGACGAGCTGGTCCTGCAGCCGGCGCAGCTTCTTGTAGTCGTCGGCGATGCGGTCGAAGGTCTCGAGAACCTTCGGCTTGAGCTCGGCCTCCATCGCGGAAAGCGAGATGTTCGCCTCGAACTCGTCGTCGTCCTCGCCGTCGCCGTCACCCTCGCCCTGAGCCTCGCCGTCGCCCGAGGAGCCTTCCTCACGCTTGGCATTGCCGGTCGCCGAAGCGGGCTGGGCCGGAGCCGCGCTGCCCGAGGTCTCCTCGGCCTCGTCCGAGTCGTCGCTCTCGTCCTCGGATCCCTCGGCCTTGAAATCGGGGCCGGCATAGGTCGCCTCGAGGTCGATGATGTCGCGCAGGAGGACCTTGCCCTCGTTGAGCTCGTCACGCCAGATGATGATGGCCTGGAAGGTCAGCGGGCTTTCGCAAAGCCCCGCGATCATCGCCTCGCGACCGGCCTCGATGCGCTTGGCGATGGCGATCTCGCCCTCGCGCGACAGCAGCTCCACCGAGCCCATCTCGCGCAGGTACATGCGCACCGGGTCGTCGGTACGGTCGGCCGGCTCCTTGGCAGCGGTCTTCGTCACGGCGGTCGGGCTGACCTCCGCGATCTCGCCACCCTGGCTTTCCTCCGCCTGGGCTTCCTCCGCCTCTTCTTCCTCGATGACGTTGATGCCCATGTCGGAGAGCATCGCCATCGTGTCCTCGATCTGCTCGGACGTCACTTCCTCGGAAGGAAGGACCTCGTTGAGCTCCTCGTAGGTCACGTAGCCGCGCTTCTTCGCGACCTTGATCATCCGCTTGACGGCGGCATCGGACAGATCCAGAAGCGGACCGTCAGAGCTCTCGCCCGCGGTTTCCTGGGAGTCTTCCGCCTGGGTTGCTTTCGCTGCCATGTTTTTCTCCGGCCCGCCGGCCCGCACTGGGGGCCTTGCGCTGTCGCTCATCAACTCTGTCCGGTCCGCCCCGGCCTCTCGTCCCGCCTCGCGCGCCACTTCGCGAGATCCGGACGGGCCACATGCGAACCTGCCCCGCGCACCGGACACGGTCCGGAGGGGGAACTGAATTCACACATTTAGTCGGTGACCGTTAAGTGCCACTTAACCCTGCCATTCGTTTTGACAAGTCGCAGGATCACGCCACCACGCATCCCCGCGGACAACGCGGTGACGGGCGGAGGACCCGGCCTCAGGGTTTTCGGGCAGCTTAATGACTTCCTGTCGCTGTTGGCATCTGGTGCTCGCGGGATCGCATGTCCCATGACCGGCCGTGCGCGACGTTGTTTGCTGCCTGAGGATCCTATGTAGCGCAGACGGCTGGATTCGCAAGAGTGATTCGTGGCCCGTCAATCGATTCGACGCACGGTTTGCGCGGTCCCGGGCCCCGCAACGGCCCCTACCCCCGAGCGCCAGCAGCCGCAGCCAGCCCCGACATGCTTGCCGGACGCGCGGCGCGAATCACCCTGGCCCGGTCCGCAAGCTCCTGTTCCGCGCGCGCGCATTCCTCCCGCCGTCGCGCGAGGTCCTGCGACTGCGCACGGATGCGCTCCCAGCCGGTCTCGTCGAGACTTTCCGAAAGCGCCGCCATTTCCGCGTCCAGATCCTCCGCCAGGGCGCGCGTTTCCAGAACGTCGAGCAGGTGACAGAACAGGTCCTCGATGAAATCGGGCGGCGGATCGTGCCTCAGGATCGGCAGCCGCTGCAGCAGGTCGCGGAAGCGCGACTGGCCGCGCGCGGCCGCCTCGCGACCTCCCGGCGCCTGCCCCTCGGAGGACTGCCCGTCGAGCGCCTCGGACAGGATCTGGAAGAAGCGCTGGTCGAGGGTCTCATAGAACCCGCTGACCGGCACGTCCTCGAGATCCGTGGCGATGCGGCAGAGTTCATCGCGAAATCCCGCGTGCAGCGTGTCGCCGAAAACCGCACTGCTCACCCGCTCCACATGACGTTCGAGCAGGTCCGGATAACGCAGGCACAGGCCGCACAACGTGCGCTCGTTGCCAAACAGCGAACTGTCGGGCAGGTCGGAGCCGCGCGCCGGCGCCGCCGGCTCGCCGAACGGCACCGCACCGCCCTGGCCCGCGCGCCGGTTCTGCGCGCCCTCGCGCCGCGCCCGCCCCTGCTGATAGAAAAGGTTGGAAAGGCGCAGGCGGATGTCGAGCTGATAGCCGCGCCGCACGCGCTCGTCCGTGATCGTGCGGGTGAGGTCGTCGAGGGCCTTTTCCAGCGCGGCCCGGCGCTCGGGCGTGTCGATGCGCGCGGCCTGCACCTCACGCTCCCACAGCACGTCGATGAGCGGGCGCGCCTCGCCGAGCTGGGCCGTGAAGGCGGAAATGCCGCCCTCGTTGATCAGGTCGTCCGGATCCTTGCCGTCCGGCAGGAACACGAAACCGAAGGAGTGGCCGCTTCTCAGCCCCGGCAGGATACGGTCGACCGCGCGATGCGCCGCCGAGACACCGGCCGCATCTCCGTCGAAGCAGATCACCGGCTCGGGCGCGAGACGCCACAACCGTCCGACCTGCTCCTCGGTGAAGGCGGTGCCAAGCGCGGCCACCACATTGCCCATGCCCGCCTGGGCGACCGCGATCGCGTCGAGATAGCCCTCCACCACGATCGCCTGCCCGCTCTTGTGGGCCGGTTCGCGCGCGCGGTGAAAGTTGAACACCATCTGCCCCTTGTGGAACAGGGGCGTCTCCGGCGAGTTGAGGTATTTCGGCTGCCCGTCGGGATCGAGCGTCCGTCCGCCGAAGGCGATCACCCGGCCCCGGTCGTCCTGGATCGGAATCATCAGCCGGTTGCGGAACCTGTCATAGGAGGCGCGTCCGTCGTCCGGCCGGATCACCAGCCCCGCCTCGATCATGTCGGCTTCCGGCACGCCCTTCGACACCAGGTGGCGCTTCAGCGCATCGCGCGCGGATGGGGCGAAGCCGATGCGGAACTCGCGCAAGGTCTCGGGCTTCAGCCGCCGTCGGGCCACGTAGGCGCGGGCCGCCTCCCCTCCCGACAGCGTGAGTTGCTCCTGGAAGAAGCGGGCCGCCATCTCGCAGATCTCGGCGAGGCCTGCCCGTCGTTCGGCGCGGGCCGCCTCACGCGGATCGGGAGCGGGCAGCGGAACGCCGGACTGTTCGGCAAGCCGCTCCACGGCCTCGGGAAAGGCAAGGCCCTCCGTTTCGGTCAGGAAGCGGAAGTGGTCGCCCGAGGCGCCGCAGCCGAAGCACTTGTAGCGCCCGCGCCGGTCGTCGACGTGAAAGCTCGGCGTCTTTTCCTGATGGAACGGACAGCAAGCCCAGAAGTCGCCGCGCGCGGGCTGCGACTTGCGCCGGTCCCACGACACACGCCGCGCGACGATTTCCGACAGCGGAAGCCGCGCACGGATCTCGTCGAGAAGACTGGGCGAAAAACGCATGACCGCTTGTCCGAACGTTGTGAGAGGCGCGCCGCGCCGGAGGGCCGCAACACGAAAGGCCCCGGCTCTTTGCGAGAACACCAGGGGCGAAAGGGTACATGGGTATATCGGGAGCGCCAACAAGACCGCAATCCCGCGGGCGTCGGGAGAGCGCGGGCTCCCTCGAAGCCGGGCTTTTCCTCCTCGCGGGCCTGTTGACTATGCGGGAAAACGCAACCCGCCGCCCTACTCGGTGCGCAACAGGTCCTTCACCACGCAGCTTGCGCGCACGAAATCCATCTGGCCGGGATAGCGCTGCTTGAGCGCGTTCATGCAGCGCCCCATGTCGCGCAGCCCGTTGGCGGAGATGTCGCGCACCACGTCCTCGCAGGCGGTCTTCATGGCCGTGTCGTCGAACTGGCGCGGCAGGAACTCGGCGATGATGGCCATTTCCTCGCGTTCCTGCTCGGCAAGCTCGAGCTGCCCCGCCTCCTCGTAGTCGCGCACGGATTCCTCGCGCTGGCGCACCATCTTGTTGAGGATGTCCAGGACATCGGCCTCGGGCAGGCCGTCGGCTCCCATTTCGCGCGCGCGCGCCTCCCTGTCGCGGACGGCGGCAAGCACCAGCCGCAGGGTCGCGGCCCGTCGCTTGTCGTCACTGTCCACGGCCGCCTGAAGCGCCGCATCGATCTGTTCACGCATGGTTTGCCCTGCCATTTGCGCCACACCTGGATTGCCGGCGATACCCCAGGAACCGCCAGAGACCAAGACCCTCGATATAAATTATTGATTTTTCTAGGTTATTTTTAACAAGCTGACAGTTGACCCCTCAGCGCGCATCCCATAGATTGCCGCGCAAGATGCACCGTTGACAGCCAAGCCTCGTAACGTCAAGGCGCGTCGACCGTGACAATGTCATCGAACCGACCGGGAAAGCAAGACAATGACGACCGCAGACGTCTGGTCCGCGACGCCGACCACGGCCGTACTCGTTCTGGCCGATGGAACCGTCATCGAGGGCCAGGGCCTGGGCGCGACCGGCCAGGCCTGCGCCGAGGTGTGCTTCAACACCGCCCTGACGGGCTACGAGGAGATCCTCACCGATCCGTCCTATGCCGGGCAGATCGTGACCTTCACCTTCCCGCATATCGGAAATGTGGGGACGAACGACGAGGATGTCGAGACCGTCAACATGGCCTCCGCCTCGGGCGTGCGCGGCGTGGTGGTCAAGGCCGACATCACCGACCCCTCCAACTACCGCTCGGCGCGCCACTTTGACGCCTGGCTGAAAGCTCGCGGCATCATCGGCATGTCCGGCGTGGACACCCGCGCCCTGACGGCGCTGCTGCGCGAGAAGGGCGCGGCCAATGCCGTGATCGCCCACTCGCCGGACGGACAGTTCGACATCGACGCGCTGAAGCAAGCCGCCGCCGCGTGGCCCGGCCTCGTCGGCATGGATCTCGCCAAGGACGTCAGCGCGACCCAGAGCTATGGATGGTCGCAGACCTCCTGGCGCTGGGAGCAGGGCTACGGCGAAAAGCCGGATGGCGTGTTCAAGGTCGTTGCCATCGACTACGGCATCAAGCGCAACATCCTGCGCCTGCTGACCGACGCGGGCTGCGACGTGACGGTTCTGCCCGCCACCGCCACCGCCGAGGACGTGCTGTCACGCAATCCCGACGGCGTGTTCCTGTCCAACGGCCCCGGCGACCCGGAAGCGACCGGCGAATACGCCGTTCCGGCAATCCGTGGCATCGTGGAAAGCGGCCTGCCGGTCTTCGGCATCTGCCTCGGTCACCAGATGCTGGCGCTCGCCGTGAACGGCAAGACGACCAAGATGCACCAGGGCCATCACGGCGCCAATCATCCGGTCTTCGACCGCACCACCGGCAAGGTCGAGATCACCTCGATGAACCACGGCTTTGCCGTCGACGCGAAGAGCCTGCCCGAAGGCGTGGAAGAAACCCATGTCTCGCTCTTCGACGGCTCGAACTGCGGCCTGCGGCTTGTCGGCAAGCCGGTGTTCTCGGTGCAGTATCACCCCGAGGCGTCGCCGGGCCCGCGCGACAGCCACTACCTCTTCCGCCGGTTCACCAACCTGATGCGCGAGCGCAAGGGCGAGACGGTGATCCCGGAAAAGGACGCGGCCGCCTGAGGCCTTGCGCAGAGCCGGGCGGGAAGCAGCACGCCAGAGATGACACGAACGGCCCGGCGACCTCTCGCCGGGCCGTTTTTCGTCGTGGATCGCACGGTCCCGCGGGAGCGAAAGCCCTTCAGACACGAAAACGCCCGCGGCATTGTCCGCGGGCGTTTTCGTTCCCAGCGACCGGTAAGGCCGGCCGTGGATATGTCTGCGTGCCAGGGGTCAGTCCTGGTCGCCGTTCGCCTCGATGAGCCCGTCGAGAGCCTTCACGACGCCACGCATTTCCTTCACCTGCTCCTCGATCTGGGCGAACTGCTCCTGCAGGAGGTCATCCTGCTTGGAGCACATGTCGCGCAGCACCTTGAGCTGGCCGATGCGTCCGGTACGCCCCTCAAGAAGCGAGATGATCTCGCGGATCTCGACAAGCGTAAGGCCCAGGCGCTTCGCCTGCAGGATGACCTTCATCCGCCCGACGTCACGGGTACCGTAGAACCGGCGCGCGCCCTTGCGCTCCGGCCGCAGAAGCCCCTTCTCCTCATAGAACCGCAGGGCGCGAAGGGTTACCCCGAACGACTCGGACATCTCCGCGATGGAGAGCTTGGAGGCATTGGGGTCGTCAGCTTCAATCGGCCCGGCCAGATCCGGCCCGAAGACCGCACTTCTCGACAGTTCCGTCATCATCAAATTCCGTCATTCCCGATCATTAACGCGCACATTCCCCCGAAAGTCGCGTGTCAATCCCGACTATTGCATCATCACCAAGACGAGGCCTTAGCCAAACGCGCCAATTTTTTATCCGTACGTACAAAAACGCACGATTTTGCACATAAACCGCAAATATGACGCAGCGGGCCGCGACGGAAGATAGGCCGGACTCAAGCTCTGAGGTCGCGCGACGGCACATTCCGCCACGCAGTTTGGCGTAAAATGTCAAGTTTCCGCTTGAGAACAACGCCGATACCGCAATGCGGAAAATCATGCGGCGCCATGTTTTACACGATCAGTAATTTTATACGTATAAAATTTAAAATATTTACTTGATGTAATCTCGCAATCAAGAATGATCCAGATCAAGAATAAGATCACAACCAGTGATAATTTATACTTGAAACATTGCCACAGGTTTTAACGCCCCGCCTCTGCGTGCACGGCGGCGGTCGCTTCCCACCCCGGCCGGACGGCTCTACTCGTCGCGCGGCACGACGGCGTTCGCCTGACGCCATTCACTGGGCGGACAACCGAACCAGCGCCGCGCCGCGCGCGAGAAGTTTCCAACGGCCGAGAAGCCGAGACGATAGGCGATCTCGGACATGGGCAGGTCGGTCAGCGCCAGCAGGTCCGCCGCCATGCGCCGGCGCACGCCTTCATGCAGCCCGTGGAAGGTCAGGTCCCGCTCCGCGAGGCGGCGTTGAAGGCCTCGCGAGCTCATCGCGAGCGTACGCGCGACATCAGCCACCGTCAGGTCCGGCGCGGAGATCCTGGCGCTGATCGCATCGCTCACGAGGGCAATGAAGTCCTCCGCCCGGCGCCGGTCGTCGAGCCGCCGGCGGTTCAGGTCGCAAAGCGCCGCGAAGAGGTCGTCATCACGATACGGATTTGGCGCTCCCTCCCCCGAAACCCGGAACACCAGCCGGTTTCGGGAAGCCCCGAACTGGATCGGGGCGGCGTAATGCGCGTCGTGCAGATCCCTGGATGCCGGCTCCTTGCGTGCGATCTCGGCGAGCGAAAGCTCGACCCGACCGCCACCGATCCGCATGAGCCGTGCATGCACCTTGCTCATCATGCGGTCGGTCATCTGGTCGACACAGACCAGCGCGTCGGGCAGCCGGAAGGCAAGGGAAGCGTCCTGACCCGCGATCCGCGCCTCGACATCCGTCACGTCGCACACGATGTGCATGTAGCGTGCCGTCGCCTCGAGGGCGCCGGCGAAATCGGGAGCGTAGCGCACGGCCAGCGTGACCGTTTCCTCGGGTCCGGCGCCGAGCTCGCGCGTCCAGTTGAGGCCGAAGCAGTCGTCACCCGCAAGCCGCGCGGCAACCTCGAGGGAGCGGGCATGATCGCGCAGGCTGATGTGCCCGCCAAGCGACACATCGTTCCGCTGCCCTTCCATACCGCTTTGGCGCAGCACGGTCTCGTAGTCCACGCGGCGCACGCGACAATAGTCGGCGAGGCCCACCTGGGCGCGACCGTGAATGAGAAGGGTGTCCGTCGAAAGACGCTGTCGGGCGTCTGAAGGCATGGGCGGGTCCGGTTCGACGGGACGCGACCACCAGGCGCCGGCGCGCAGGTTGCATCCCACTTGCACTGCACGATCTATCAAGGAAATCGCCACAAGACCAGCGATGGAATTGTCATTATCACCCTGTCACCGTCAAACTGCGTCGTGGCGGAGTGCCGTGGCCAGGCAAGCGCGCACTCCGGCCCCCTTGCGGGAATTGACTTTGCTCCCGTAAGGGCGGAAACAGTCGGCGCACTGAATGCGCATCCGGCCGTTCGCCCGGGCCGGATCGCCTGTCATGGAGATCCGCCGTGTCCTCGTCCCGCCCCTCCTCGTCCGGATCGACCGCCCCGACGCGGTCACGCGAAGCGCCTGCCGCGGAAAGCGACACCATGACGCCCGAGCGGTTTCGCGCCTGGCGCAAGCGGCTGGGTCTCAAGCAGAAGGAAGCCGCCGACCGGCTCGGGCTCAAGAAGCGCATGATCCAGTATTACGAGAAGGGCGCGCGCGACGGACGGCCGGTGGAGATCCCGCTCGCGGTGCGTCTCGCCTGCTATGCGATCAGTGCCGGAATCACCGACTTCGACGGCCGCGCCACCTCCCGAACACCTCTCGGGGTCACCTCCCCGGCCACTGTCGCGGAGCCTGCGGACGACGACATGCCGGATGCGCCCCCCGCCGCGCGGACCTGAGGGACCATCGCCGGTTCAAAGAGCAAGGGATGGGGTTCCCCGGACCGCTCTTTTTCCCTATAAGGCGCGCTCAGCCGAACACTTTGCACGACCCGAAGCCTCGACCGCTTCCGCACCACTGGCGCGGCGGCGGCTGATCCCTGCGAGCCTCACATGCCCAAACGCACAGACATCTCCTCCATCCTGATCGTCGGCGCCGGGCCGATCATCATCGGACAGGCCTGCGAGTTCGACTACTCCGGCACGCAGGCGTGCAAGGCGCTGCGAGAAGAGGGCTACCGGGTCATCCTGGTCAACTCCAATCCGGCGACGATCATGACCGACCCGGATCTGGCCGACGCGACCTACATCGAGCCGATCACGCCGGAGATCGTCGCCAAGATCATCGAGCGCGAGCGTCCCGACGCACTGCTGCCGACGATGGGTGGCCAGACGGCCCTGAACTGCGCCCTGTCGCTGCAGAAGATGGGCGTTCTGGAGAAGTTCGGCGTCGAGATGATCGGCGCCACCGCCGAGGCCATCGACAAGGCCGAGGATCGCGAGCTGTTCCGCGAGGCGATGACGAAGATCGGCCTCGAGACGCCGCGTTCCCGCCTGGCCCACTCGCTCGCCGAGGCGCTCGACGCCCTCGACGACATCGGCCTGCCGGCGATCATCCGCCCGTCCTTCACGCTTGGCGGCACGGGTGGCGGCATCGCCTACAACCGCGAGGAATATCTCGACATCATCGAGCGCGGCCTCGACGCCTCGCCGAC
>MDTG01177873.1_pt1 | contig 10282 bp, 8 predicted proteins | sample 811421 | NCBI WGS metagenome assembly MDTG01 (sample SAMN05326645, study PRJNA326480) | marine metagenome | isolation source: seawater | place: Pacific Ocean: South East | collected 2011
ACATGGAGGAAATTGTTAAACGAATTGCGCAAATTTTGGAAGAACAACAGCTGAGCTCTTCTGCTTTTGCAGACACCATAGGCGTACAACGGTCTTCCATTTCGCATGTTTTGTCTGGACGAAACAAGCCAAGCTTGGAGTTTATCCTAAAGACAGTTCGCGCTTTTCCCGCCTACTCTACCGATTGGTTGTTATTTGGCAAATCATCTGAATCCCCAGTCACCTACTCAGAACCCATTGAGCAGGAATCACCTTCAACAGTTCAAGATATTGCATTTACAGATAATCCCACGACAGAGGAAAGTCCAACAGTACCCGCTTCAACTTCCAACTCACAAGCTGAAATCGACAAGATTGTCTTGCTGTATAAAGATGGGCGTTTTACAGAGTACATCCCCAAAAATTGATTAATTTTACAGTTAAAATCTGCTATGCGTCAGTTTTGCCGTTTTATAATCATCTTTATTCTCTTTACTGCTTGTTATCAAACTGAGCGGAATTGTAAACCCTTTCAAACTGGTTCATTCAGCTTTTACACGGTTGTTGATGGCGACACCCTTTCAAGTCGTTTTGTGCGCAATGACTCCATCGAAATCGATTATTTCTTCGGCACTCCCGACACTGCCAACATCCGATGGGTCAGTGATTGCGAGTGTATCGTAACCAAACGAAACCCTCTCACCTTTCAGGAGGCCAAAGCCGTTCAAATGAAAATCCTATCTACCTTTGAAGATAGCTATATCTTTGAATATAACCTAGTCGGTGACCGCTCCAATGTCCAACGCGGACGTGTGACAAGGGAGGTGGAGTAGTGTTATAATTCCAAACTGATTTGGGAGTTGCCTTCCTCATCTTGGTCAACCGTTTCGGGGTCTTCCACTTCAATATCGGCAGGAGTTTCTTCCACAGGCTTTTCATAGGGCAAAGCTTCCAACACATTAAATTGCTTTACCTTGTCTGTAGTGACTTGGTTGCCGAGTGCTTTAATGCCTTTCACAGATATAAAATCTTCAAATACAAGTCGCTGAGGGGGCTTGGGGTCTTTCCCCCTGGGCTTGGTAAACTCAATCTCAAACACAGGTCTGTGATCCGTGCTGATTAGCTCCAGATGGTTTTGCTTGCCTTCTTTGATAAAACTCTCTTCCCGATCGGCAGATTCAATGAGAAAACGCTTGCCAAAATAACGCTCCTTCGCACCGTCAAAATAGATTGCAGATATCGGTTTGGTCGGCTCCCATTTTTCTAAAATCAGCATATCCTCTGGAAAATGCATATTGAGGTCTGGAATACTGGTTTTGATCAATCCGGACTGTGTGGCAATCAACAAACGGTCATCCCCACGAAATGCCCCGACCAAGTCTCCTCGTCCATCGACATTGAGACGGCCTACCGTTTCATCAAACCAAATATTACGAGGTTTTAGAGTAGAAACCCCTTCTTCCTTCAATTCAATACGTTTTATGGTGTATTTTGTAACCGTATTTCCACGAACACCTCTTGATTTGATATCCAAATCCGCAAAATCGAGATCCCATTTCAGTTTTTTAATACTCCCCGATTGTCGCAGTAAGACCGTTACAATCTCGGCTTCCCCATTCGGGTTGGCAGAAAAGTAAAAGACCTTGGACTGGGCTTTTCCGTTGGTCAGATCATAGGATTTGTCTCGAGTCACTCCAGTTACTGGGAACCGCTTCATATAGGTTGTACCACCTCGTCCATCTCTGTAAATCATATTGTAGATGGTGCGGTCGTCTTTCTTTTTAAATACAGCCACATGAATGATATTTTTTCCGATAAAGGTTTTGGACTCAACCTTGGTTACGGTCATCTTCCCATCTTCGGTAAAGACGATGATATCGTCGATATCGGCACAGTCGGTTACATATTCATCCCTGCGGAGTGAAGTCCCCACAAAGCCCTCTTCTCTGTTGACATAAAGCTTGGTATTGCGAATCACGACTTTTTTGGCATCTACATCATCAAACACACGAATTTCGGTTTTGCGCTCACGCCCTTTTCCATAGGTTTTTTTGAGATGCGTGAAATAACTGATCGCAAAGTCTGTCAAATTTGCGAGGTCATGCTTGACTTGCGCCAAATCAGCTTCTAAGGCATCGATACGCTGTTGGGCTTTGTCCAGATCAAATTTGGAAATGCGTTTGATACGGATTTCAGTCAAGCGAACCACATCATCGTCATTGACCTCTCGCTTCAAATGACCAATATACTGAGCCAAGCCCTTGTGAATGGACTGAATCACACCCTCCCAAGTTTCTTGCTCCTCGATATCTCGGTAAATACGCTTTTCGATAAAAATGCGTTCAAGAGATGCAAAATGCCACTGCTCCTCGATTTCAGCTTTTTTGACAAGGAGTTCTTGTTCCAAAATCGAAACTGTATTGTCTGTCGATCGACGCAACATCTCACTCACTCCGATAAAGAGCGGCTTGTTGTCCTCGATTATGCATCCCAAGGGAGAAATCGAGGTTTCACAAGCGGTAAACGCAAAAAGGGCATCAATTGTTTTGTCTGGAGAAATGTTGGGTGGCAGGTGAATCAGAATTTCAACCTCTGCAGCGGTATTGTCTTCAATTCGCTTAATCTTAATCTTTCCTTTATCGTTGGCCTTTAAGATCGAATCGATAAGCGATGAGGTCGTTGTGCTAAATGGAATTTGACGAATCACCAAGGTGTTTTTGTCCAGTTGAGCGACTTTGGCACGCACACGAATTTTACCCCCTCGCATACCATCATTATACTGTCCCACGTCCATCACGCCACCTGTTGGGAAATCGGGATGCAATTCAAATCGCTTTCCTTTTAGGTGCTTAATCGACGCATCTATCAATTCGATAAAGTTGTGTGGTAAAATTTTAGTTGAAAGTCCAACAGCAATCCCTTCCCCGCCTTGTGCAAGCAGCAATGGAAATTTTACCGGGAGATTAATCGGCTCTTTTTTTCGTCCATCATACGACAATTGCCATTGTGTGACTTTAGGGCTATAAACAACTTCAAGGGCAAATTTGGACAAGCGTGCCTCGATATATCGAGAGGCAGCAGCACTATCGCCAGTGAGAATGTTTCCCCAGTTTCCTTGGGTGTCAATCAACAATTCTTTTTGCCCGATTTGTACCATGGCATCAGAGATACTTGCATCTCCGTGTGGGTGGTATTGCATGGTATGCCCAACGATATTGGCCACTTTGTTATAGCGCCCATCGTCCAACTCCCGCATCGAATGTAAAATCCGCCTTTGCACGGGCTTGAGTCCATCCGCTATGGCAGGTACAGCACGCTCCAATATCACATAAGAAGCATAGTCCAAGAACCAATCCTTGTACATGCCAGTTACCTTTATTAAGGTATCTTGGGTTTCGTCGTGAAGTTCGTCCAAGTGTTCCTCCATGTTACTCCTCGACTTGATCGAGTTCTACTTTGAGATTATCAATAATAAATTCTTGACGTTTGGGTGTATTTTTACCCATATAGAATGACAACAACTCTTCAATACCCACTGCCCTATCCAGCATCACCGGGTCGAGTCGAATGTCCTCCCCAATAAAGTATTTGAATTCGTCTGGGGAAATCTCCCCCAATCCCTTAAATCGAGTAATCTCAGGTTTTTGCCCAAGTTTTTCAATTGCCCCGATACGCTCCTGCTCAGAATAACAATAGATAGTTTCTTTTTTGTTGCGCACCCGAAATAATGGGGTTTGTAAAATATAGAGATGACCTTCTTTAATCAGTTCAGGAAAGAATTGTAAAAAGAAGGTAATCAATAACAAGCGAATATGCATCCCGTCGACGTCGGCATCAGTAGCTATAACAATATTGTTGTACCGCAAATCCTCCATACTTTCTTCAATATTGAGGGCAGCTTGCAAAAGATTAAACTCCTCGTTTTCATAGACGATTTTTTTACTCATCCCATAAGAATTAAGAGGTTTACCCCTTAAGCTAAAGACCGCCTGAGTGTTAACATCTCTAGATTTGGTAATCGAACCACTCGCCGAGTCGCCTTCCGTGATAAACAGAGTCGATTCCAATCGTCTCTCTTTTTTTAGATCTCCTAAATGTACACGGCAGTCACGTAGTTTTTTGTTGTGCAAGCTCGCTTTTTTGGCGCGTTCACGGGCCAGCTTTCGTATACCCGAAAGTTCTTTTCTTTCCTTTTCGGCTTGTAATATTTTCCGTTGTAGCTGCTCTGCCGTTGTGGTGTTTTTGTGAAGGTAGTTATCGAGTTGCGTTCCGATAAAATCATTGATATAGGCACGAACCGATGGCAAATCCCCTCCCATTTCTGTGGAGCCGAGTTTCGTTTTGGTTTGGGATTCAAATACGGGCTCCATAACCTTGATACTAATCGCTGAAATAATCGACTTACGAATATCAGATGAATCAAAGTTTTTTCCATAATGCTCTCGAACTGTTTTTACTATGGCCTCTCGGAAAGCAGACTGGTGTGTTCCGCCTTGTGTGGTATTTTGTCCATTGACAAAAGAATGGTATTCTTCGCTGTATTGGGTTTTGCTGTGCGTAATGGCCAGTTCAATGTCATTGCCACGTAAATGAATGATGGGATACAACATATCTTCGGCATTGTTGTTGTCCTCCAACAAGTCTTTAAGACCATTTTCTGATTTATACTTTTCGCCATTAAAAACAATCGTCAATCCCGGGTTGAGGTAGACATAGTTTTTGAGCATCCGCACAATGTACTCATGACGATATCGATAGTGCTTAAAAATACTTTCATCAGGCACAAATGAAACGGAGGTTCCTTTACGTTTACTACTCGGTTCTTGTCCGGGGTCTTCAACAAGTTCGCCTCGCTCAAATACAGCAATTTTGGATTGATCATCTCGCACAGACTCTACCTTAAAATAGGTTGATAATGCATTGACGGCCTTTGTTCCAACTCCATTGAGTCCGACAGATTTTTTAAATGCTCGGGTGTCATACTTCCCCCCAGTATTCATCCGGGAAACCACATCGACCACTTTACCCAGTGGAATACCACGGCCATAGTCACGCACAGTAACCTGCCTTTCTTTGACAGAAATTTCTATGGTTTTGCCAGCACCCATGACAAACTCATCTATACTGTTATCAAGTACTTCTTTAAGTAAAATGTAAATCCCATCATCAGCAGAAGAACCATCGCCAAGTTTTCCGATATACATGCCTGGACGCATGCGGATATGCTCTTTCCAGTCGAGCGAACGAATATTGTCTTCTGTGTACTGCGTAGTTTGTGGCATGGTGGCTAATTTAAAACTTCATATTTACATATATAAGTGCAACTAGTGAAAGAAATTAACAATATCAAAGGTGGTTTTGTTGAAAATGATTTCTTCAAAAAATGTTAAATTCTAAAGGATTAGATACGGATGTTCAAAACTTCATTACATTTATAAAATGAAACCCAATTTCCTAAATGTTGTCCTGTTATTTGTTTCATATTCGTTCGCCCAAACCACAGAGGTGATTTCTTTGGATTATAAGCAACTTCAACCCCTCCTACATCAAAACAGTGAATCTGTTCAGGTTGTCAACTTCTGGGCGACATGGTGTGCGCCATGCATCAAAGAACTTCCCTATTTCGAAGAACTCAATAAACTAGAGAATGTAGATGTTTTGTTAGTCAGCTTGGATTTTCCCAAACACAAAGAAAAAAGACTGATACCTTTTGTAGAGAAACATAAACTCCAATCTAAAGTCGTGCACCTAGATGATGAGGATGAAAATTATTGGATTAATGAAATCAGTGCTACGTGGAGTGGCGCTTTGCCTGCAAGTTTGATCTACTCCCAAAACCGACGACGGTTTTATGAGCAGCCCTTCACAAAGGATGAATTGTTCAATGAAGTCAAGTCTTACTTTTAAATAAATAAAATTATGAAATTTGTATTATTCGCTTTGAGTTTATTAACCCTTTCAACAGCTATTAGCCCTGTAAAAGTAGATGGTTACATGATTGGCGATATTGCCACAGACTTTTCCTTACCCAATGTCGATGGCGATATGGTGTCTTTGGGCGATTTTAAAGATGCAAAGGGGTTTATTGTCATTTTTACTTGCAATACCTGCCCATATTCAGTGGCCTATGAAGATCGAATTATCGCTTTGGACAAGAAATACAAATCCAGAGGTTACCCTGTAATTGCGATTAACCCCAATGACCCAGCTGCCATAGAAGGAGATGAACTTGCAGATATGAAAGTCCGTGCAGTTGAAAAGGGCTTTACCTTTCCGTATTTGCAAGATGTTGGACAGCAGGTTTATCCCCAATACGGTGCCACAAAAACCCCACATGTCTTTGTCTTGCAAAAGGAAGATGAGAAAAATATTGTACGCTATATAGGAGCGATAGATGATAGCTCACGAAATCCAAAAAATGTCACTAAACGTTATGTAGAGCAATCAGTCAATGATTTGTTAGCTGGTAAAACTCTAACTATAACTAGAACTAAGGCTATCGGATGCTCCATAAAGAAATTGTAGTCTATATCAAACATTTAAATTTTAAATTATAAAATCAAAATGACATGTGCTAGCTTTAGATTTGTTATTATAAAATTGTTTTAAAAAAACTTATCATTAACTATTGTTTTACATAACGAAATCAAAATCGCTCGAATTATGAAAAGAGGAGTTTACATTATATCATTTATTGTAACAATTTTATTAATCATTTTACTTGCAGATAAAGAATTAGAGCCAAAAGATCTATTAGAAAAAGATGACGATTGGTCACTAGTTTGGTCAGATGAATTTAATGGTGAAATAATCAATGACAATAACTGGAATTATCAAATTGAAAAAGCTGGTCGTTTTAATGATGAATGGCAAAGTTATACTGATAGTGAAAAAAACGCATTCATTGATGACGGTAAATTAGTAATTAATGCTATCCATCTTAGTAAAGATCACGGTATGAATAAATATACCTCTGCTAGACTTAACACAGCTAACAAAAAAACATGGAGATACGGAAAAATTGAAGCAAGAATTAAATTGCCTGAAGGCAATGGCTTGTGGCCAGCATTTTGGATGCTGGGTTCAAACATTGATGAAAATGGAGGAGATACTCCTTGGCCTGAAACAGGAGAAATTGATATAATTGAATTATATGGATCTAAAAGCCCTTCGGTTGTTGAGGCAAACATTCATTATTCCGATAAAAATAATAACCACAAAATGATGGGTGCTGTAAAATATGAGCTTACGACTGGAGATTTTTCAAACTCTTACAATAATTTTTCAATAGAGTGGAACAAGGAATCTATAAACTGGTTTGTTAATAATGAACAATACGCTAGTGTAAGTATTATCGGCCCAGAATTTACAGAGTTCCATAAAGATTTTTTCATTCTTTTTAATGTTGCTGTTGGCGGTAAATATGCTGGGCGTCCTGATGAATCAACTATCTTTCCTCAAAAAATGTATATAGATTGGGTACGAGTTTATCAAAAACCAACTCTACAAGATTAATTTTTCTTATGAATTCAAATCATTTTAAAAAAATTTGTGGCTGTTATGCTACAGGCATTGCGGTTTTAACTACAACTCATATGCACGAAAATTATGGAATAACTATCAACTCTTTTAGCTCAGTTTCAATTAACCCACCACTAGTCTTATTTTGCATCGACAAAAAAACACATTTCAATACCCCACTAACAAAAGAAAAAACTCTAGCGATTAACATTTTATCTGAAAATCAAAAAGAAATTTCAAAACGATTTTCGAATTCTGCTTTGACCAATCAAGAAAGGTTTAGAGGATTGGATATTATACCTGAACACGAACATCCGGTTTTTTCAGATACACTAGGGATTTTGTTTGCAAAGCTGAAAGCAACCCACGACGGTGGAGATCATTGGATTTACGTAGCAGAAGTTTCTTCAGGTCAATTGTTTAACGGCTCTCCACTTCTTTATTATGGAGGGTCTTACTCGAATTTGAATCCAAATTGACGAGGAACATTAGATAAGCCACTTTTAAGCCATTTTAAATAAGTTGGAATATCTGTGTATTGCTGTGGGGGAGCTAATACGGTTCCATCTGGCATCATTAGAATATAATGTGGTTGAGCTACGGAGTTAAAATTAATTGCCTGAAAAGCAGCCCATTTCTGCCCGATGGTTTCGATGTTTCGAATTCGCCCAGAGGTGTATTCGAGCGTAAATTGATCTTCCTTTGCCAGTAGCTCTCTGTCATCTACATATAACGAAATCAAAACCAGTTCCTCATTGATCAACTTATAAATTTCAGGGTCGCTCCATACGTTTTCTTCAACTTTACGACAATTGACACACGCCCAACCCGTAAAGTCCAATAAAATTGGCTTATTCACTGCTTTGGCAATGGCTACTCCTTTGTCGTAGTCTTTATAACAATCAAAATTGAGAGGGCAATCAGAATCTTGAGTATAAATACTGTAAAAAGTCGGTGGTGGAAAGCCCGCCAATAGCTTCAGAGAATTGGAAGACGAGTTTGGTAATGTCCCCGGAACTAGATACATAACAAACAACAAACTCACAACCGCTAAAAAAATCCTGCCTATTCCCAATGTTGGTTTCTTTGCTTCGTGAGGAAAACGAAACAGGCCAAACAGGTACGCAATCATCCCAACAAAAATCAGAATCCATAGACCGATGAAAACCTCACGTTTTAGTATACCCCAATGCGCAACAAGATCAGCATTAGACAGAAATTTGATTGCTAATGCAAGTTCGATGAAACCCAACACAACTTTAAGGGTATTCATCCATCCGCCTGACTTGGGTAAGCTCTGTAATAGATTGGGGAATAATGCGAAAAAGCCAAAGGGTAAGGCCAAGGCCAAGCCAAATCCAGTCATTCCCATACTGAGTTGGGTTGCTCCTTCAGTGCTTGATAAAGAGCCCGCAAGTAATGAGCCCAAAATCGGACCTGTACACGAAAAAGAAACGATAGCAAGGGTCAGAGCCATTAGAAAGATTCCAATGATTCCTCCAGTTTTGTTCGATGCAAAGTCTAGTCGGTTTGCCCACGACGAAGGAAGGGTAAACTCATAATATCCAAAAAACGAAAAGGCAAAGAACAAAAAAATCAAAAAGAAAAAAATGTTGAGCCAGATATTGGTCGAAATGGTGTTGAGAATTTCAGGGTTAATCGAGTCAATTAAGTGAAAAGGGGTGCTCAATAAGGCGTAAATCAAGACAATAAAAAAGGCATAGAGCAAGGCATTGGTCAACCCCTCACTTTTGATGCTACTCTGCTTGGTAAAAAATGAAACTGTCAGAGGAATCATCGGAAATACACATGGGGTAAGCAAGGCGATCAATCCACCAAAAAAACCGAGTAAAAATATATTCCAAAAGGAAGAAGAATTGGTGTTTTTATCAGAGCTTGTCGTGAGAAGATCGGCATTTTTAAGTTCAATTTTTAATTTTTTAACCGAGTCTGCAGTGAGCGCAGTTAGATCTTCTGATTGTTGCTCTTGTGAATCGCCTGACAAGGGTATCAACAATTGCTCATCTCTGAAAATACAGAGTTTATCATCACAGGCCTGATAAATAAGATTTACTTTGATATCTTGAACGGATTCGTCAGCCACAACTAGAGTTTGATAAAAGGTCGCTTTGATGTCAAAATAAGATAGTTCCATTTCGAAAATGGGATCATATCCTGTGATTAACTCCGAATGCGTTAAAGGGCCAATTGGAGTGCTATCTTGAAATGTAAATTCCGTTGGCAGAGGACCATCTTTGGGCATCTCTGTAGCGTATAAATGCCATTTCTCTTCAATGGTAGCGTTAATGACCACATCATATGTTAGGGAATCAATTTGTTTTGCTTGAGTTGTCCAAGTCACAGGGTTCTGAGCCAAGGACAAACTCGCAAAAAGAAGGTTGATGATAAGGGGAATGATTCTCATTTGAGGTTTATGTTTAAAAATTCAATGGTTGATTTAGATGGTACAAATCTACGATCGGCGCGCTTACCAACAATCCAAACGATATCATTTCCTGAACACAACAACCATTGTGCCGCTTTTTCGGTTGCGGTATATTTTTCGTCTTTGAAATATTTAGAAACTTTTTTTGAGCCTGTCATGCCAGTCGGATAGAATTGATCTCCGCTTCTCCATTTGCGCAGCTTCAAGGGAAAAGATATGGCTGTCGCATCAAGAGTCAAATTGCTTTGCTCATGCTGTTGATCTCTTGAAAATAGAAGTTCTACTGGCTCATGAATGCCATGCTCATGAACCTCAAATTCCATTTCTTTCTTTTGA
>MDTG01419299.1_pt1 | contig 10282 bp, 8 predicted proteins | sample 811421 | NCBI WGS metagenome assembly MDTG01 (sample SAMN05326645, study PRJNA326480) | marine metagenome | isolation source: seawater | place: Pacific Ocean: South East | collected 2011
TATTTAATTTCTATAATCAAAGTAATTACAATAATGAAAAATTTGAAGTGACAATTTTAAGAGATAGCCTAGAAGTAAAAGTTTTTGATTTTGGTACAATTGAAAAAGTTGATGAAATTCAAAAATTTTTTAATTTTGAAAAATTTTCATATGACAAACTTGACTTCATTGAATTAAAAAAAATTGAAGAAGATATCATTAGTGAAGAAATACAATTAATTGAAATGTATAATATTCATAAAACATATACTCAAAAAAAGTATAGTATTTATCAAATTATCAAAAAAAATTTTGGTCTTAAAATTTTTGATATTTTTTCAGAAAAAAATTCAATCATAAAAATAGATAACGTAGAAAAAAATAATTTTAGTGAACAATTTTTGATTACTTTAGAAAATAATTCTGATGAAGATTATCTTTCTAATGAATTGAAAAAGTACATTAATTATTTACATGATTTATATATTAAAGAAATTATAGATTTTAAATATGATAATTATAAAAAATTTGAAAATTATCTTAAATACAGTTTCGAGAAATTTAAGAGAGATTTAATTGAAACAATGAAAGATTATAATAGTATCTTGATTACAGAAAAAATTCTAATCAATGAAAAAATTATAGATAAACAAAATTTATATACAAAAGCTGAAAAAAATTCTTTAATTTTACATTTAAAAGATATTGAAAGAATGCTTGCTGGAAATAAAAATACATTTGCTAAAATTGAAAGTTCTGATTTTTGCGAAATAATTAAAGAATATTATCAAGCTCAAATACCTGTAAATAAGATCGAGTATATTAAAAATCGAAATATCTGCCAAAAATTTAAATCAAAAATTAATTTAAATATACAACTTAAAGAAAAAATTCTGCAATTAAAGAATGATAATTTCGTAAGAAATGATTTTAAAGTTATTGTAAAGAAAATAAATTCAAAAAGTTTTAATGTATTCAATATAATATCTTATCTAGTTATTAGTTTTTTTATATCTATTTTAATAATAATAATTAGAGAATTATTCGCTTTTAATAAATCAAAAACAAATTGAGTAATTCAATTTTCAATTTAAGTTTCTCAATATTATTTGTTTTATTCCCTATTTCTTTAATTACGGGATCATTTTTACCTGATTTTTTATTATGTATAACATTATTATCTATTATTTTTTTAAAACCTAAAATATTTAAAATAATTTTTTTTAAGTGGTATTATATAATCTTTCTAATATGGTTTATTTACCTATTAATTATTTCTGTTCTTAGTGATTTTCCAATATTATCCTTAAGCTCTTCTCTTTTTTTGTTTAGATTTATGCTTTTTATTATAGTTTTTGAATACTTTATTTCTGATAATACTAAATTTGCTAAATTATTTTTATTTAGTTTAATATTTTGTTTTTTATTTTTAATAGTAGATTCTTTTTTTCAATTTTTATACGGGTTCAATTTATTTGGTATTGAAAATTATAGAGAAGATAGAATATCCAGTTTATTTAGAGATGAACTGAAACTTGGATCTTATTTATCAAGACTCTTACCATTATTGATTGGTTTATTAATCTATTTAAATTATATTAATAAAAAAAACATTATCTTAGTTTTTGTATTATTAATTCTTACATTTATTACTATTAATCTTTCTGGAGAAAGAGCATCAGTATTCTACTCCATGCTAACAATTATTATTTTTTTATTAATTCTTAAGGGTTTTTTCATAGAAAAATTTTATTTTTTAATTTTTTTATTTTTGTTTTCAATAATTTTATTTTTAAATTCATCACAAGTTTATAATAGGGTAATTTTGAAAACTATTAATGGCTTTAAGGGAGCAGATAATTCCTTTACATTTATCTCATCAAAAATAGAAATATTTTTTTATTCTTCTTTTTCCATGTTTCAAGATCATCCATTTTTTGGAATTGGCCCAAAACTTTATAGAAAATATTGTAAATATGAAAATTATGAAATATTTGATGCTTGTTCTACACATCCACACAATACATATTTACAGCTTTTAGCTGAAACTGGTTTGTTTGGTGCAATGCCGATTATATTAAGTTTTTTTTATGTTTCGTACCTTCTTGTAAAGTATATCTTTAAAAATCTTACAGGAAATATTAGTGATAAACAATATTATTCAATAATGTTTTTAGTATCGATTTTTATATCTTTATGGCCTTTTGGCACAACAGGTAATTTTTTTAACAATTGGCTTGATTTTATTTATATTTTACCTTTACCTTTTTTATTATTAATAAACAAAAATGATAAATATTAAAAATAATCAAAAAGTATATTTTGGTAAAAATTCAATTACTAATATAATAAAAATCTGTAATGAAAAAAATAAAATAAAAGGTAAGATTTTATTTTTAATTGATTATAATCTTAATGGTTTAACTTATTTAAATAAAATTATATCTCAAATTAATAATTCAAAAATAATATATATTAATACAAATAAAGAGCCTACTAATTTACTTATAGATAATTTATGCAATAGTATTATTCAATCAGAAAAAAAAATAAAATTGATATTTGGTATAGGAGGAGGCTCCACATTGGATGTTGCGAAAGCAATATCGATAGTACTGACAAATAAAGATAAAACTGAAAATTTTCAAGGTTGGGATAAAGTAACCAAGAAACCTATTTTTAAAATTGGCATTCCCACACTTGCAGGAACAGGTTCAGAGTCAACTAAAACTTGTGTTTTAATTAATAAATCAAAAAATATGAAACTTGGTATAAATTCAGAATTTTCTATTTTTAATGAAATAATTTTGGATCCTTTACTTTTAAAAACAGTATCAAGAGACCAATATTTTTTCACTGGAATGGATTCTTATATTCATGCATTTGAATCTAATGAAACAATATATCAAAATAGCTTCTCTAAACATTTATCAGATTTAACAATTAAACTTTGTAATCAAATATTTAATTCACATAATATGATGAGTGATAAAAATCTTGAAAAAATAATGTTAGCATCTTATTTCGGGGGCCTTTCGATAGCTTATAGCACCGTAGGTGTAGTTCATCCCTTTTCTGCTGGATTGAGTGTCGTTTTTGGCACAAAACATTGTTTAGCTAATTGTATAGTATTAAATAAGTTATATGATTTTTATCCAAAAAATCATAAAGTATTCAATAAATTTCTAAAGAAACAAAATATTAGTTTGCCAAAAAATATTTGTAAAAACCTTTCAAAAAATAAACTCTCTCAATTATATGAAGCCACTATTATGCATGAAAAACCTCTTAAAAATGCATTAGGAGAAAATTATAAGAAAATATTATCATTTTCTAAAGTTAGTGAAATTTTTAAAAGAATGTAGTTAAGTATGGAATTTAAAATACCTTTTTCAGGAAGATCTCATAAATTTCTAAAAAATGAAATTGATGTAGTATCAAAACTAATGTCTAACAATGCAAATCTAACGCAAGGAACATATCAAAAAAAATTTCAAAATGATTTTAAAAATTTTTTACAAAATAAGAATTCAAGATGTTTTGCTGTTAGTAGCGCAACCTCTGCAATAGAGATAGTATCAAAATTATGTAATTTTAATAAAAATGATGAAATAATTATTCCTTCACACACATATACTTCATCTGCATATCCTTTTCTTAAAACTAATGCTAAAATAAAATGGGCTGATATAGATTTTAAGACAAGAGTTGTTTCTTTAAGTAATATAAAATCAAAAATAACAAAAAAAACTAAAGCTGTTATGGTTGTTCACCTTTATGGATATGCTGCAAATGCTAATGAAATAAGAGAATTTTGCAAAAATAAAAACATATTGATGATTGAAGACGTAGCTCAAGCCATTGGAACAAAAATACAAAATAAAATGGTAGGAACATTCGGAGATTTTTCTATTTTTTCTTTTCATTCTCATAAAAATATGACCACTCTTGGAGAAGGTGGAATGTTAGTTATAAATAATTCAAAATATAAAAATAATCTAATACAAATGATAAGGCATAATGGGCATACCCCTTTCAAATATGAAAAAAAAGATTATTGGATTCCTGCTATGGGAAATGTAGATGCACCATATTTAGATAATAGGCTTATTATGCCAAATAATTTTTCTATAACTGAAATACAATGTGCTGTAGGATCAGAATTACTCAAACGTATTAATGATATTAATTATACAAAAAGAAAAAGAGCAATATTTTTTATTGATTCCTTAAAAAAAATTCAAGAACTAGAGTTTCTAAGAATAAATAATAAAAGACACAATTATCATCTACTAGTCTGTAATGTTAAAAAAAATAAATTTTTTAATAGAGATGACTTTATTCGTAAGATGTCAAAAGAATATAAAATACAATGTATTGTTCAATACTACCCCTTACACAAGTATGATTTATATAAAAAAATTATGAAAAAAACATATACTTTAGAAGAAACAGAAAAATTTTTTAATTCTATGGTTTCTTTCCCATTTTCAAGTCATTTAACAAATTCGGATCTAAAATATATTATTAATTCTACAAAAAAAACAATCAATAGTTTTAAATCTTAAACATAAAAATCTATAGGTTGTATATCTTTTGCCAAACTTTGGCTAAAAAGATTCTGTTTATTAGGATTGATTTTTAAATTATTAATCGATTTTAATTTATTCAATTCATCTAAGTTTATTATAAAACATAATTCTTTTAATTTTTCTAAAACAAATTTAGGAAATTTTCTTTGATAATTATTTATAAATATTACTGGAATATTATTGTCAATAGCTTCAAAAAAAGCAGTACCAGGAAAATCAAAGATTGCTACTTTACATGTTTTAAATGAATCATATAAATTTATTTCTGAATAATTACAATTTGATCCATGGAAATCTCTTATAATTTTTTGAGTATTATCTTTAGGGTGTAATTTTATTGTAACTTTACTATCTAAATTATCAAAAATATGCTTTTGAAGCTTTAAATAATTTTTTAAGTTCATGTCTATATAAGGACCAAATCTTTTAATTGTTCGTAAAGTTGTTGGATAATAAATAACTTTTTTATTTTTTAAATTTACCAAATGTTTTAAATTTACATTATATTTTTTTGTGAAACTTATAATTTTGATTTTTTTATTATGTATTTCATTGTATTTATGAATATTATTTTTTAAAAAATCACCATATGTAATAAAATAATCAGTATAAAGAGTTTCATTAAAAAGGATTTGATCATCAAATAAACCTGAGGAATAACCGTGATCAAAGTTTATGATTTTTATACCATATTTTTTTGCTTTAGAAGCTATCATTCGATTATAAGTATCTACCAATCCATTAGTAATCAATTTATCTGAATAAAATTTAAATTCACTTAAACCTTCAAAGCAATTTTTTCTAATATGTCTCTCAAATAAATTTACAAAAATTTCTTCATTAATTTCAAAATTAAAATCTTTGTGAATTTTCCTTATTATTTCTTTTATCATTATGATTTGTTGATCTAAGTTTTCAAAAAAAAACTTATTGGTTTTTTTGTGAATATAAATCTTTTTATCTTTTGAAAATTTATTCATATCATCTTTAGAAAATATTTCTAATACGTCAGCATAAAATTTTTTATTATTGAATATATTTATATAGTTGAAAATTTGAGATTTAATTTTAAATTTTTTTTTAATATTTAATCCTAAACTTTTATTGCTTAGTTTTTTACTCTTTAAATCGTAATACCCAAAAAAAGGAATTGTCCTTATCGTCTCAGATTTAAACTTTTCTAAAACTAAATTTTCTTTAATTTCATTTTGTCTAATTAAACTTCCTGTTAAATATTTTATAATATGGACAAAATATACTCCAAACAAATTATTACCCAAATTATAAATATTCAGGCTTTCAATTAACTCTTTTTTAAGTAACTGATAAATAATGTCATTTTTTTCATTTTCTTCTTCATTGAATCTAATTATTTCTGTTAAATATGACATAAATTACGTAAATTTAGTAGCAATTCAGGATTATATCGTTATTTACATTTATAATATATGGTAGTATTTCGCAATAGAGAGTCTGATCTTCAAAAAAAGTGGTCTGAAAAAAACGATCTAATTAATGTTAATAAAGATCAATACTATTTATCTTCACAAGAAAAAGAAGATAGTTTTTATAATGATCCATTTAATTCAAAAGAAGATAAAATAAAATTCAAAGAATATAGAGAAGAATGGTTCAGAAGACCTAAAGAATTCGATGCAGGAGATAAGCCGCTAGCAGTAAATTGCGAATTGGTAAGTACGTGTAATTTAGCATGTACAATGTGTTACACCATTACCGATAAGTTCCAAAATTCAGTGGTCGGGGCTCAGAGAATAATGCCCTGGAAAATAGTTAAAAAAATAATTGATGATGTAGCTGATAATGATATTTTTAATATTTCTTTTAGTTGGAGAGGTGAAAGTACTATATGGCGAGACAAAGATGAACAAGGGAATCAACTTACTTTCCCAGATGTTCTCCAATACGCTAGAGATAGAGGAATACCAGAAATTACATGCTTAAGTCATGGTCAATTAATTGATAAAAAAATGGCTGAAAAAATAGTATTGGCAGAACCTACTTGGCTTAGTTTTTCTATTGATGGCCTTTACGAGGATTATAAGAAAATTAGAACTCCACCTAATAAAATTGGAACTTCTTATGATGCTTTTGAAAAAATCACTGAGACAATAGTTAACATTCACAACTTCAAAAAAAAATATAATCTTAAAAGACCTCAAATAAGAACAAACACCGTTTTCCCGGCAATAAAAGAATATCCTGAAAAATATAGAGATTACTTTGAAACCATTGGTGTTGATCTAATTACAGTGAATGAAATTCTTGATTATCGCTTTCACGAAATGCCTGATGAAATGATAAATCAAAACTGGGCATGTCCTCATCCATTTCAAAGATTAACAATTTCAGCTAATGGAATTATCGTTCCTTGTACCGGTGCATATAACGAAGAAGAGGGGCTTGTGGTTGGAAAATATGCTGGAACTGAAAATAAAACCATACGTGATTTTGAAGGGAAAGAAGTTAGTTCTACTTTAGAAGATTTTGATTTACTGGGAGCATGGAAATCAAAAAAATTAAATCATATTAGACAATTACATGCAAATAACTTGAGAACAGAAATATCTCCAGGATGCAGGAATTGTCATCACGGTGCTGTAAAGCATGGTGCAGATTTTTTACCTAAGGAATGGGATACTAAAAATCAAAAATGGTTAGTTCATGACAACATAAGTGAGAAAAAAAGATATACAAATAGAGGTGGAAAATAACTGTTAAATGCAGGTTAAGTTATTAAGATCTTCCACTGTAATTATTGAACTTGATGGAGTAAAAATTCTTTGTGACCCTTGGTTAACGGATGGAGAATATTATGGTTCTTGGAGCCATTATCCAGAATTTAATATATCTGATAACTTGTCAGAATTAAATGATGTTGATGCTATTTATATATCACATATCCATCCAGATCATGTGAGTAGTAAAACTTTAAATTATATCTCAAAAGAAATACCAGTATTTATACATTCTTATTCTAGTAAATTTTTAAAAAGGAAAATTGAATTATGTGGCTTTACTGTCAATGAAATTGAACATAATTGTAGAACGAAAATTAAAAATAACGTTTACATTAATATTTTTGCTGCGGACGATTGTAATCCTGAAATATGTGGAAAATTTTTTGATTGTACTAATTTCAATGGTGTTAAAGGTTCAAACCAAATAGATAGCCTTTCTATAATTGAAAATGGAAATAATTTTTTATTGAATGCAAATGATTGTCCATATGAATTAGCAAAAATAATATTGCCTAAAATTAAAATAAATTATGAAAAGATTGATATATTTTTAGTAGGTTATACTGGAGCTGGTCCTTACCCACAATGCTTTGATAATTTAGATTTTCAAACTAAAATGCAAAGATCAGTTGAAAAAAAATTATCTTTTTTAAAGAATGCTTATGAAATGATAAAAATTGTACAGCCACAATATTATTTGCCTTTTGCCGGAACTTATTCTCTAAGTGGACATTTATCAAAGTTAAATAATTTGAGGGGAGTAGCATCTCTTGACGAAGCTTATGATTATTTAGAAAATAAATTTGATAAACACATTATAAAACCAATTAAATTGAATTATGAAAGTACTTTTGATTTAAGTACTGGAGAAACTTCAACTGAATATAATAAAATAAATATTAAGCATTATGATGATTATGTTAATTCAGTTTTATACAAACGTTCACTTGATTATGAAACAATAGACACGCCAAATGTAAATGAATTAAAAGATTTGATAAATTCATCTTATAATCGGCTTTTAGAAAAAAATAATGAAATAGAATATTCAACAAAAACTAAGGTATTAATTGAATATGATAAAAACAAAGTATGCAAAATGTATATGGATAAAAAAAAATTAGAATTTTGTGATTTGAATGATATTTCAGATGAGCATTACTTACTAATGACTCTAGATAATAGATTATTGAACATGATACTTAAAGGTCCAAGATATGCTCATTGGAACAATGCTGAAATTGGCTCTCATATAAAATTTTTTAGAAAACCTGATATTTATGAGAGAGGTCTTTTTAATTCATTATGTTTTATGCATTCATAATGAGTAATGTTTTAGTCTCCGTCATAATACCAGTTTTCAACAGAGAAAGATTTATTAATAAATCAATTAGATCAATATTAGATCAATCTTTAAATAAAGATCAATATGAGGTTATAGTAGTTGACGATGGAAGTAATGATGGCACTAATCAAATTCTAAATAATTATAGTGATAGAATAAAGATACTTACAAATAAAAAAAACTATGGTCTTCCATATAGCTTAAATAGAGGTATAAAAAAATCACAAGGACGATTTGTTGTAAGATTAGATTCAGACGATTATGTGAATAGAGAATATTTAAATATTTTATCTTTACATTTACTGCTAAATGATGAAATCGATGCGGTAAGCTGTGATTACCTTGTAGTAGATCAAAAAGATAAAGTCATTAAAAAAAATCAATTTAAAGACAATCCAATTGGATGCTGTTTGATGTTTCGAATGGAACATCTAATTGAAATTGGCTTATATAATGAAGACTATTTAATTAATGAAGATAAAGAGATTTTAAAAAGATTTAAAAATAAATTTAAAATATATAATTGTCCTCTACCAATGTATAGATATATGATGCATTCAACTAACTTAACCAAAACAAAGAAATAAAAATATTATTAGTTAATGAATGTAATATTTATTCAAGCTAGAGTTAATTCTGATAGATTAAAATTTAAAATCTTTAAAAAAATAAATGGTATATCAATTATAGATTGGGTAAACTTAAGATTAAGAAATACTAAAAATATAGATAAAATCATTTTCTTAATACCTTCAAATTCAAAAAATAATATACTTAAAAAATATCTAATTAAAAATAATATTGATTTTATGGTTGGGCCAGAAAAGAATGTTTTAAAAAGGTTTTATATTGCAGCAAAAGAAATTGGAGCAAAAAAAATTATAAGAGTTTGTTGTGACAATCCTTTTGTATGTCCAGATGAAATATACAAATTAGTGAAATTTTTTAATAAAAAAAGATTAAACTACGCTTTTAATCACCGTCCATTTGGAAATAATTATCCAGATGGATTAGGTGCAGAAATTGTGGATTTTAAAACTTTAGAATTTGTATATTTAAATGCAAGTAAAAAAAACCATAAAGAACATATCTTTAATTATATTATTGAAAATCATCAAAAGTTTAAAATATCTACTTTTAATGCTTCAAAAGAAATTGGAGAAAATTATTTATTGAAACTTGATGTAGATACTTTAAATGATTTAAAAAAATTCAGTAATTTAAATATTAATCCACATATGCATACAAAAGATTTACTAAAAATAATCAAAAGAAATAGAAATGAAAACTTATAAAAGTAAGTTATCTAAAGTAATTTTAAAAAAAAATTCTGGAATAATGAAACCTATTTTCATTGCAGAGGCTGGTGTTAATCATGAAAATTCTATGGAAAAAGCAAAACTTATGATTAATTTAGCACAAAAATCTGGTGCTGAAGTAATAAAATTTCAATCATATAAAGCTAATAAAATTGCCTCTAAATTTTCCCCTGCATATTGGGATACAAGTTTTGAAAAAACTAAAAGTCAATTTGAGCTATTTAAAAAATATGATAAATTTTGGAAAAAAGAATATGAACAATTAAAAAAGTATTGTGATAAGCAAAA
>MDTG01079428.1_pt1 | contig 10281 bp, 5 predicted proteins | sample 811421 | NCBI WGS metagenome assembly MDTG01 (sample SAMN05326645, study PRJNA326480) | marine metagenome | isolation source: seawater | place: Pacific Ocean: South East | collected 2011
GGGTCTCCATAAATTCATATTTGGTGTTAAGCGTAAGCTTGATACTTGCTCAATAGGTTGATGAGTCGGGCCATCTTCACCTAGACCAATAGAGTCATGAGTAAATACATAGATAACTCGCTGTTTCATCAACGCAGACATTCGGACAGCGTTACGTGCATATTCCATAAAGATCAGAAAGGTTGCGCCATAAGGTATGAAGCCACCATGTAGTGCAACGCCATTCATAATAGCAGACATACCAAACTCTCGAACGCCATAGTAAATGTAATTACCATCAGCATCTTCACGAGTAACGCCTTTACAGCCATCCCATATAGTTAAGTTAGAGCCAGCTAAGTCGGCCGAGCCACCTAATATCTCTGGCAATAAAGGGCCAAATTGATTCAAAGAGTTTTGCGATGCTTTTCTACTCGCGATGGAGGTACCGTCAGCTTGGCACTGATTAATATAATCTTGTGCCTGTTCAGCAAAATTTTCAGGTAATTTTCCTGATAAACGTCTTTCTAGTTCGTTTGCTAGTTCAGGAAAAGCGGCTTTATATGCGTCAAATTTAACTTTCCAAGCCTGTTCTAAGGACTCGCCTTTCGCGTTTGCATTCCACTCAGAATAAATATCATCAGGCACTTCAAATGCCGGGTGAGGCCAAGATAAACGATCCCGAGTTGCCTGTATTTCATCATCACCTAAGGGAGCGCCATGGCAATCTTCTTTGCCTTCTTTATTTGGAGAGCCAAAGCCTATAATGGTTTTACAGCAAATAATTGTCGGCTGATCAGTATTGGAACGCGCTGAATCAATAGCAGCTTTAATTGCATCTGCATCATGGCCATCAACATTAGGAATTACTTGCCAGCCGTATGATTCAAAACGTTTTGGCGTATCGTCAGTAAACCAACCTTCTACTTCACCATCAATTGAAATGCCATTGTCATCATAAAATAAAACAAGCTTCCCAAGCCCTAATGTACCAGCCAAAGAACATACTTCATGCGAAATACCTTCCATTAAGCAGCCATCACCAGCAAAGGTGTAAGTGTAATGATCTACGATATCGTGACCTTCACGATTAAACTGGCCAGCTAAAACCTTTTCAGCTAATGCCATACCGACTGCATTCGAAATACCCTGACCTAAAGGCCCTGTAGTCGTTTCAACACCCGGAGTATAACCATACTCAGGATGACCAGGTGTCTTGGAATGAAGCTGGCGGAAATTTTTAAGGTCTTCAATACTTAAATCATAACCACTTAAATGTAGTAATGAATAAATCAGCATTGAGCCATGACCATTGGAGAGAACAAAGCGATCTCGATTGGCCCATTGAGGGTTTGAAGGATTGTGCTGTAGGTAACCGTTCCATAAAACTTCGGCTATATCAGCCATTCCCATTGGCGCACCAGGATGACCAGATTTAGCTTTTTGCACAGCATCCATACTTAAAGCACGAATTGCATTAGCAAGTTCACGACGTGACGGCATTTAAATTCTCCCCAAGAGCTCTAAAAAAGCCGCCATTTTCGCTTATCTAAACGCATTGAGCAAATTTATAATTAAATTGCTCAATGCCAACAACAAAAAAATATATAAAGCTTATTTTGGGATCGCGTGAACGGTACTTTGAGCCAAATCTAACAGCTCTCTAAGGGCCACTGAGTACATAGAGAATTCAGCATCCTCGCTAGCTTTAAACTCCGTAAGCATTTGTTTCCAACGATCAATTAAATCACTATGCTGCTCCATCCATCCATCGACCTGATCTTCGATAGTTTGTGATTCAGACTTCAGCTTTAACAAACCAACCGTTAAAGCACGCTGTTGCCAATCTAGATCTTCTCTAAAAGCTTCTCTAGCAAGTGCTTGCCAGTGCGTTAACGGCGTTAAGGTATTTATTTGATGGCCAAACCAGGTAAGATCTAGGCGATTACCAAGCAAGTAATAAATACTGGCGACTGTTTCAAGCTTTCCATCACCCTCTTGATGCGCTTCAATGATCCCGAGAGCCGCGTATAGATGACTCGACCCAGCCACTCTTGAAGCAAGCCCCTCTGAAACGCCGTCTTTCACTAACTCGTTAAATTGGGACTCAAATGTTTCTTTGGAAGAACCTGTTAGAAATTCAGGTAAACATTTCGCTATTTGACGAATACCTTCTCTAAAACGCTCCATATTTTCAACAACATTTAACTCACTTCGTCTATTACGGATGAGCCAACGACACGCTCGCCTAATTAAGCTCATTAATTCAGACATCATTTTAAGTTGTAGTGAACTAGGGACTTTATGATCTAAAGACTCAATTTCTGTCCACCACTTTTCTAAATCAAATACATCACGCGCAATAATATAGGCTAGCGCTATAGAAGCAGGTGTAGCTCCTGTTGACTGCTTTAAGCGTTCTACGAAGGTAATACCCATATGGTTAACCATATCGTTGGCAACTTGCGTTGAAATAATTTCGCGCCTTAAACGATGATTTAAGAGCTCTTTATTATATTTACGAGTAATTTGTGCTGGGAAGACCTCTTTTATTTCTTCAGAAAGATGGTCTTCATCAGGCAGCGAGGAGTTATTAAGGGTTTCTTTTAAGTCGCCTTTTACATAAGAAATAAGTACAGAAAGTTCAGGGCGAGTTAGCCCTTTGTTCATTGACTTTCTTTCAGTTATATCATCGTCACAAGGTAAAAACTCAAGCGACCTATTGAGCTTACCTGCATTTTCCATTGAATTAATCAAGCGTCTATACTCTTCCATTCTGGGTAATGCGTCTTGGTGAGCGATACTAATGGCCTGAGTTTGTCGGTAATTATTTTTTAACACTAGATCAGACACATTATCTGTCATATCCGACAAAAGTTTATTGCGTTGCTTTTCTGTCAAATCACCATTGACTAAAATTTCATTTAATAAAATCTTAATATTTACTTCGTGATCAGAACAATCAACACCCGCAGAATTATCAATAAAGTCGGTATTGAGTAAGCCGCCTTTCAGTGCATATTCAATTCTAGAGAGTTGCGTCATGCCAAGGTTGCCACCTTCGCCAACGACTTTGACGTTTAATTCTTTGCCAGTAATTCTAAGCGCATCATTAGCCTTATCACCTACGTCAGCGTGTGTCTCTTTGGATGACATGACATAGGTGCCAATACCACCGATCCATAACAAATCAGCTTGAGCCTTCAAAATAGCATTAATTAGCTGATTTGGAGCCATCTGCTTTTCTGTTGTCCCAAGAAAGCCCTGCATTTGATTAGATAGCTTGATTGACTTTTCATTTCTAGAGAAAACACCACCGCCTTCCGAAATTAAGTCTTTACTGTAATCTTCCCAAGATGACCTGGGGAGATCAAATAAGCGTTTTCGCTCATCAAAACTAGTCGAAGGGTCAGGGTCAGGATCAAAAAAGATGTGCATATGATTAAATGCAGCAATTAACTTGGTACAAGGTGAAAGCAACATGCCATTACCAAAAACATCGCCCGCCATATCCCCAATGCCAATCGCGGTAAACGGCGTTGTTTGAATATCGTGCCCCAGCTCTCTAAAGTGTCTCTGCACGCCTACCCAAGCGCCTTTAGCCGTGATGCCCATTTTCTTATGGTCATAACCTTGACTACCACCCGAAGCAAATGCATCCCCTAACCAATGACCTTTTTTGAGTGAGATTTCATTGGCAATATCAGAGAATGTCGCGGTGCCTTTATCTGCAGCCACCACCAAATAAAAATCATCATCATCGTGGCATACAACGCCTTCTGGTTTGACCACCTCGCCATCGACCAAATTATCAGTAATACTGAGTAAGCCACGAATAAAGATCTGGTAACATGCGATCCCTTCTTTCATGAAGCCTTCGCGGTCTTGAGGTAGATGTTTTGCAACAAAGCCACCTTTGGCACCAACCGGGACAATGACAGCATTTTTTACTTGTTGCGCCTTAACCAGCCCAAGTACTTCTGTTCTGTAATCTTCGTAACGGTCTGACCAACGTAAACCTCCTCGTGCTACTTTACCGCCTCTTAAATGAACACCTTCGATGCGCGGCGAATAAATAAATATTTCGTACATTGGAACAGGTAACGGTACATTTGGAATTAAACGCGGATGAAACTTAAAGGCTATATCGTATCGATAATCACCTTGTTCATTTTTCTGAAAATAATTGGTGCGTTTAGTCGCTTTAATCAAGTCTAAATACAAGCGTAATATTTTATCTTCTGATAAATTATGAACATCATCCAATGCTGCCAGAAATTCTTCTTCAAGCTTTTCGCACTTTTCATTAGCCGTCGATAGATCTATTTCTGGATTAAACCTTGATTCGAATAATTCAATTAATAAACCTGAAATATGTGTATTTGAAACAACTGTATTTGCTATAAACCGTTGAGAGTTACTCACGCGTATTTGTCGCATATACCTTGCATAAGAACGAAGCATCGCAATTTGTCGCCAGTTCATATACGCAGATATTACTAAGCGATTGAACGAATCGTTTTCAGCATTACCTTCCCAAACTTTTAAAAACAAAGCCTCGAAGCTGTTTCTAATTTTATTGATATCAATAATTTTATGCGAGTTAGCCGTTAACATAAAATCGTGAATCCAAACCGTACGCCCTGCTCTGTCTATGCATTCATAAGGATGCTCTCCAATGACTCTAAACCCCATATTTTCAAAAATAGGCATCACGTCAGAAAGTGTAACGGGTTGATCTGCATGAAATAACTTGAAATGCAAAAATTCTTCGCTTTCATCTAATGCGCGATAAAAGCTCATGCATAGATTCTGACCATTAGAGACGTTCTCAATGTGCTCAATGTCATTAGCAGCTCTTCTAGAGGAAAATTCCTCTCTATATGAAGAAGAAAAGGCGCTGCGATATTTGTTGATATAGATATTAGCAGTTTCTTCACCATAATTTTCAAATAAAGAGGCTTCTAGCTCATCCTCCCATGATTGGGTCACCGCAATAATTTTTTCTTCAAGCTCATTAATATTGAAAGATTGCTTCTCTTCTGGATCTAATTTAATAGTAATTTGTGTTCTTGCCAGAACCGACTCTGAAATAAATGTATTAAACTCAACATCCAGACCATGAAAATGATCCATTAAAATCGTTTGTATTTTAATACGAATGGCGGTGTTATAAATTTCCCTTGGCACATACACTAAACATGTCACAAAACGACCAAAAGTATCTTCACGCATGAACAATCTAGATTGACGTCGCTCCTGAACAAATAAGGTGCCCATAAGGTTATCAAAGAGCATATTTTGATCAATTTGAAATAACTCGTCTCGCGGGTACACGTTTAATAATTGAACGAGCTCTTTGCCTCGGTAGTCATTGACGTTCAGTTCTGACTTTTCTAGTACAAACTCAGTTTTACGGCGTAGAATTGGAATTTCATTAGGACTTTGAGTATAAGCTTTTGCCGTGTAAAGACCGTAAAAACAATGCTCGCCTATAATTTCACCTTTATCGTTGATACGTTTTATTGCAATGCAATCAGGGTAAGCTGGCCTATGTACCGTTGACCGTTCGGGGGCTTTAGCAAAGGTAATTAGTTGAGAGTTAAGAATCGCGTTCTTGGTTTTAGCCGTCAGCTTTTTAAAATCAATAGGTTCTATTTGCTCAGGATGAGACTTAATGATACCAAGCTCACTGCCTTTAACAGGCACCATCTTATGTATAGTTTTAGAATCTTGGATTTCTAAATCTGCAAAACCCAAAAATGCAAAGTGATCTTTCGCCAACCAATCTAAAAACTCTAACGTCTCAGTAATTTCTGAATCATCAAAGCTCTGTTTACCCTTAATGGACTTTAAGCTTTCGAGCTGTTGTCGTATCTGCTTAGTTTTATCCTGCATCACAGAATAATCGTTGACGGTCTCTTCAACATCATCCAATACGGCGATAATACATTCTTCTAATGATTTTTTAGAGGCATCATCGGTATGTCTGTCAACTTCTATAAAGACGAGACCTTCACCAGTTGAAGCATCATGCGCTTTATGTTTTTGTGCTTTCAGTGTTTTAAGCTTACCCTTTTTATCTCTATCAATTTGAAAGCTGGCATACTGAATGGTGTGGGTTTTTACTTCTCTTGACGCCAAGGTCATCCGCAAAGAGTCAACAATAAACGGCATATTTTTTTGCATTATCATTAACGTGGTGTGAGATGACTGCCAGCCATGCTCTTCTAGATTGGGGTCAAAAATAGCGACTTTAGCGCCATTACCGTCATAGTGCTGAATAAACTTTCTAGCAGAAACTATTAAGCCAAGTAGATCAGAGACACGCCTTCCTTCAAACTCACCCACAAAAGAACTAAGAAAAAACTCATCGGCAAAATCACACAAGTCTTTTATTTCTGCTTTAGGAAGCTTCTCGTTAATTTCTGTTTTGATAGATTCAAGAAATTGAGTTTTGCTGCGTGTATCCACTACTTTCATATTATTTTCTCGAGTTAAGTTGGTAGCCAGTTACTATTAGCGGTTTTATTTAAGCGTAGCCATAAATAGCTGAAACTAAAGTTTTATTATTTGAAGATCGCTTTATCTAAATTAAGAATAGTTCATCGTATGGAAATTGCTTCTTTAGGCTGAATCTATTAGCTTATTCCGCACAGTTTTTGACACAATTCTAAAAAGGTTTAAGCAATGGATTCAAGTACCGCATTTCATGAACTCAAGCAATCTTTGAGTCAATCCATTATTGGTCAGTCTCACTTAGTCGACCGTTTGCTCATTGCACTTCTTGCAGACGGCCATCTTTTAGTTGAAGGGGCACCCGGACTAGCAAAAACAAAAGCAATAAAAGACCTTTCTGACCATATTGAAGGTAATTTCCAGCGTATTCAATTTACACCAGATTTATTACCTTCCGATGTTACTGGCACAGAAATTTATCGTGTCGAGGATGGCCAGTTTCAATTTCAAAAAGGGCCTATTTTTCACAACTTAATCTTGGCTGACGAAATTAATAGAGCGCCCGCAAAAGTACAATCGGCATTGTTAGAGGCGATGGCAGAGCGACAAGTCAGTGTCGGTAAAGAAACCTTCAAGCTTGACGAATTATTTCTAGTCATGGCAACTCAAAACCCGATAGAGCAAGAAGGTACTTATCCGCTGCCTGAAGCTCAATTAGATCGCTTTTTAATGCATGTAAAAATTGATTATCCCGACGCAGTGTCAGAGTTAGCGATATTAAAGCTAGCAAGAAACGAACAAATAAAGGACGCCGCACATCAGGTCGACGCTATTAAGAAAATCTCTCAAGCAGATATTTTTCAGGCAAGAGCAGCTGTAATTAATCTTCACATGAGCCAAGCAGTTGAGGATTATATCGTTCATCTTACGATGGCAACACGTAAACCTAAAGCCTACGGCGACGACCTAGCCAGATGGATTGACTTTGGTGCCAGCCCACGTGCCACAATCGCACTAGATAGATGCGCCAGAGCCCACGCATGGTTGAATGGAAAAGATTTTGTGAGTCCTGATGATGTCAGAGCAGTTTTGCATGATGTGTATCGACACAGAATACTTATTAGTTTTGAGGCTGAAGCAGAAGGCATATCTTCTGATCAAGTAATTAATGAGTTAATTCATCGTGTTCCGGTTGCGTAGATGTAATTAATGATAATTGTTGAAACCAATTATTAATCAAATAGTCTGTCATTCGATTAAACGCTTAAAGTAAACACTATGCTTAAATCTATCAATCCATTTTCACGTGCTACGGAGCTATCAATAGATGGAAAAGTCTATTGCTCACTTAAGCAATTAATGTCTTTACGCTGGACGGCCCAATCATTAAAACTTCCAAAAACTAAGCGCATTTCAAGGCCGCAGAGTGGCTCACATCATTCCAAGTTTCGCGGACGTGGTATGGAGTTTTCAGAAGTACGAGTTTATCAACCAGGTGATGATGTCAGAAGCATTGACTGGCGAGTTACAGCAAGACGCCAAACACCCCATACAAAACTGTTTCATGAAGAGCGCGAACGCCCTCTACTAATTATATGTGACCAAAGCCAGTCTCAGTTTTTTGGCAGTCAACATAGTTTTAAGTCTGTTAGAGCGGCTGAAGCTGCATCGCTTTTCGCTTGGACAGCGCTTCAGTCTAACGATAAAGTGGGCGGTATTGTTTTTTCAAATCATGGCCACCATGAAATAAAACCTGCGCGAAATAGAAAGAATGTTATGCGCTTATTAAGTCTGGTAAGTGACTTTAATAATGCCCTATCGATCAATATGCCAGAACCAGATAAACCGTTCACGATTGATGACGCTCTCAGTGAATCTATTCGTTTAACCAAGCCCGGAACATTAATCGCAGTGATCAGCGATTTTTCTAATGTGTCCGCGCAGAGTGAAAAATACCTATCCAAACTATCTCAACATAATGAGTTATTACTGATACACACATTTGACCCTTTAGAATATGCCTTACCAAACAAAGGTATTTACCCAGTTTCTGATGGGCATGAAACCCTAGTCGTGGATACTGAACAAGATGCGCTTCAGGATAATTTTAAAGCATATATAACTAAGAAACGGTCATATTTAAAGCACCTGGCCGTTAAGCTTCGTGCACCTTTAATAGAGCTAAGTACTGACATACCTGCAGTAAACTCAATTCAAAATTTATTATTTTCATTACAACGCTAATGAAAATGCAGCGAATGAAATATAGGACTTAATTTTGGATTCAAACACTTTATTATCGCAACTTAGAGATATTCACTCCCCTGCACCGATTCCCTTTTGGCCACTCGCGCCAGGATGGTGGCTGCTTCTTGGTCTTTTTATTATTGCGCTCAGCGTTGGAATATATTTATTAGTACGTTTTTGGCGCGCCAATGAGTGGAAACGCCAAGCAAAAAAACAATTTGATCAGAAGCGAAAAGCCTATGAGAACTCACCTTCTATCGAAGGTATTATTGATATTAATAAACTCTTAAAACAAATACTGTCTTCCGCCAAACAAGATCGTCAATTCTTAAATGCCCACGGTGAAACTTGGAAAAACGCTTTGCTTTCGGTAAAAAAGCGTCAGCAAAATGTATTAAGCGAAGCGGAAACCCAAGTATTAAGCCAAGGCATTTATACAGCTAAAGAATGTCGCTTAGATAGCGACATGCTAGACAGAATTGAACTGTGGATAAGGGTTTTAAAATAGTTATGGAAACACTTAGCAAGTTAATACCTTTTTCGTTTGAATGGGCTTGGGCACTTTTATTGTTACCTGTCCCATTTTTTTTAAAAACAAAACGTGAAATCTCGCAATCTAAATTAATTGCCCCCAAGATTCCGCTCTTTTATACATTTAAGCAAATGAATGTATCTACTCATAGTATTAACAATGAGTATTCGAAATGGCAAGTCTCCTTATTAACGCTAGCTTGGATTTGTCTTGTCTTAGCTTTAACAAGGCCTACATATTACGGCGCAGCAGTAGAGCTCCCCTTAAGTGGACGTGATTTAATGCTTTCAATCGATATATCTCCGAGCATGAAAGAACAGGACCTAACGCTCAACAACCAAAATGTTACGCGCTTAAAGGTGGTTAAAGATGTCGTGTCTGAATTTATTTCACAACGTACGGGAGATCGAGTAGGTCTTATCTTATTCGGTTCAGAACCCTATATTCAGGCGCCTTTAACTTTCGACACAAAAACTGTTCACACCTTGTTGGAGGAAGCTTACTTAGGTATGGCTGGGCAAGCAACGGCCATTGGAGACGCCATCGCTTTAGGTGTAAAGCGGCTTCGTAACCGGCCAGAAAACAGTCGCGTCATGATTTTGATGAGTGATGGCGCGAACACGGCTGGCGAAATACCACCCGAAAAAGCCGCGCAATTAGCTGCTCAAGAAAATATCAAAATATATACCATTGGTATTGGTGCGGATGAAATGCTTAAAAGAACATTATTCATAACACAGCGCGTTAACCCTTCCGCTGATCTAGATGAAGAAATGTTAACAGACATTGCTTTAACGACAGGCGGGCAATACTTCAGAGCGCGTGATACAGATTCCTTGCAAGCAATTTATAGCGAAATCAATAAACTTGAACCTATCGAACTCGATAAAAAAACCTACCGTCCTTCTAAAGCTTTATATTTTTGGTTTTTAGCTGCATCTTTAGCGCTTTATTCGGCTCTTTTAGGTCATAAAATATTGAAACGATCCTTCTCAAGACCTTCAACCGTCAATTCTTAATCAGAATGAATACGAGATTAGTAAGTAATGAATGAATACAATCCA
>MDTG01192234.1_pt1 | contig 10281 bp, 7 predicted proteins | sample 811421 | NCBI WGS metagenome assembly MDTG01 (sample SAMN05326645, study PRJNA326480) | marine metagenome | isolation source: seawater | place: Pacific Ocean: South East | collected 2011
ACTAAAAGATCCAGATGTATGTGCATTTATGGTTGAGCCTATTCAAGGAGGAGCAGGTGTAATGGTTCCTGATGAAGGTTACTTAGCAGGTGTTCGTAAACTTTGCTCCAAATACAACGTATTGTTTATTGCCGATGAGGTTCAAACAGGTATTGCACGTACAGGAAAAATGTTGGCTACAGATTATGAAGATGCTAGACCCGATATTCTTATATTAGGTAAAGCACTTTCAGGTGGTGTTTTTCCTGTTTCAGCTGTGTTAGCAGATGATGAGGTAATGCTATGCATCAAACCAGGAGAGCACGGATCTACCTTCGGTGGAAATCCTTTGGCTTGTATGGTCGCTAAAGCGGCCTTAGAGGTTGTTGTTGAGGAGAATTTAGCAGAAAATGCACTCCGACTTGGTGAAATATTTAGAACCGAGATGGAAGCCATCGAAAGTGATATGGTATCTATAGTAAGAGGAAAGGGCTTGTTAAATGCAATTGTTATTAAACCCAAAGATGGTATTGAGGCATGGGATGTGTGTTTGAAATTGCGCGACAACGGTCTTTTAGCCAAGCCTACACATGGAGATATTATTCGTTTTGCACCACCTTTAGTTATAACGGAGGCTCAATTAATGGAATGTACCCAAATCATTAAAAAAACAATTTTATCGTATTAATATTTTTGGTTAAATTTAGACTGAATTTTAATTCAATTTTTTTAACGAGATTTTAATTAATAAAATGTTACCCATGAAAAAGTTACTTCTTAGTCTTTTAATATTCATTCTTGTAGCTTGCAATTCTAAAACCTACACTAGTTTTGGTGTAGAAATTTCAGATCAACCAAATCATAGCTACAATTCTATTTACGACCTAGCCCAAAATGGCGAAATTACTAACATTATATTAGAGGGAGAAATTACCCAAACCTGTGCAAAAAAGGGTTGTTGGATGGATGTAAAAGTATCAGAGCAAGACACCCTTATGGTTCGTTTTAAAGACTACGGTTTTTTTGTGCCAAAAGAAGGAGTTGAGGGTTTGAGAACTGTTGTGAAAGGAAATGCCAAAATGGATACTATTTCTGTTGAAATGCTTAGACATTATGCTGAAGATGCTGGAGATTCTGAAGAAGAAATATTGAACATTATGGAACCAAAGTACGTATTAGAATTTATTGCCGAAGGCGTACTTATTGAGCAATGAGAGTACTAAGCATACTTTTTGTAATTATTGTTTTTGCTTTTTCATGTCAGCAGAATACGCTTGTATACAAGCCAAAAATTGAAAAGAGTGAAATGGCTATGGCCATGCAAAAAATGGTTTCAGGTATAAAAGAGTCTCGTAAAAGTATTGCTAATGGCATTCCCGTTGCATTAAATTTTGATGATTTTACAAATTTTCATTTCACAGATTCATCATTTTTCAAGCCTGCTTTTAACTCTATGGCTCAGTCCTTTTTATTTCATTCAAAACGTTTTGATTCTATACCTATCATTGAACATTTGGACAATGTTATAACGTCTTGTAAATCTTGTCATCAATCGATGTGTCCAGGTCCTTTAGAATTAATCAATACTTTAACCAATCCAGACACCATTACAATGAACAAATCACATAGAAATATACTAAGTAAGGATGCCTATGATGTCTTAATTAATAAGGGTACTGAACGTCCTTTTTCTGGTATTTACAATACACATTTTGAAGAGGGTATGTATTTTTGTGCGTACTGTAATCAAGAATTGTTTACTTCAGATTCAAAATTTCAAAGTTCTTGCGGTTGGCCTGCTTTCGATGCTTCCGTGGCATCTAATGTAAAAGAAAAGAGAGATGTTTCCTTAGGAATGATTCGAACTGAAATTTTATGCGCTAATTGTGATGGCCATTTAGGACATGTATTTAACGACGGACCAACCAAAACAGGTGTTAGGTATTGTGTTAACTCATTGTCAATAGAATTTAAAGACAAGTAAACAAATGCTATAAGATTTACTCAATTAAATTCTTTTAACTGCAAAATTTCACATTTTAATACTGTTAATTAGATCTTACATTAAACTAAGTATATTCTATTTTTACATTTGGTTTCCGTAAATTTACACAAGTACAAAAAGCTCTATTAAACCTCTTTTCATCTTTAAAAATCAAAAAATTATGTTTACTTCTTTAAAATACAGTCTCGCTATTATAAGTATTCTCAGTTTATTTTCTGCCTGTTCAGAATCAAGCACTAAAAAGACATCAGAAACTTTAGTTGTTACCAAAGACACCGCTTGTGTTTACAGTTATGACGATGCTTCTCTAAGAGTCTTTTGGGCTGGTTATAAAACCGAAGATAAACTGAAAGTTATAGGGCAGTTTAAAGAACAAACAACGGATCGTTCTTTGCAAAAGTATGCCTCTTTAACCGAATTGGTTAATGGAACCAAATTCTCCATTAATACTTTAAGTTCTGCTTCGGGCGATGAAATACGTGATCTAAATCTGAAAGAGCATTTTTTCAATTTATTTACAGATAACTTCGAAATTAATGGCTCATTAGATTCCTTTTCTAAGGATTCTGTAACTGCTTCATTATCTATTCTTGGTTTTGATCAGACAGTTAAATTAGCTCACAGTTTAAAAAATGACATCTTAAAGATGAAAGGAACCCTTTCTATTAACGATTTTGGTGCCGTTAAAGCATACAACAGTATTCATCTTAAGTGTTATGACTTACACAAAGGTGTAACCTGGGATGATGTTGACGTAATTATAGAAGTTCCTTTAATAAAGGAATGTAAGTAGGGTTTTAAATCGTAGTCGATTAAACAATTTTAGACTTAATTTTTATTAATTTTTTTTTGTGGATTTTAAAGTGTTTGACATTTTTACAATTACGTTCCATTATTTTATGCGGTAAAATTAGTTAATAACTCTTCTAAAGCCTTATTTACAAATGTCTCTATGCTGTTCATAACAAATTTTCAAATTATTAAATACAGTTTTATATTTTTTTAGATTAGTAATGCTAAAAAACTATAAAAGATAGATTATGTCAGAATTAAAAGAAAACAATAAACCAGATTCGGCTTCATTAAACCCTAAAGAAGAGTCTTTTGACTCTTGGTTAAACGATTTAGAAGACAAAGATCAACCACAGGCTTGTTCTATTGATGATCCTGAATGTGAGGCTTGTGGGAGCTAGATTTTCCACCAACTAAGCTTTAAAGAGTTCTTTTTGAACTCTTTTGTTTTTTTATTTTGTTTTGGAATGAAACTTGCTCTGATGTTGCAAGATATTTAAGGTCTAATAATTATATTTGCGCCATAAAAAAAGCAACAATGCATAAAGTAGTATTTTTAATATTTAGTTTAGTAAGTACATTTCAAATTTTTGCTCAAGTAGGTTCTATACGCGGCTTTGTTTACGAAGAAAGTTCTGGGGAACCGGCTATGTTCTCTAATGTTGTTTTAGATGGAACTAAAATTGGTACTGTAACTGATGCCAATGGTTTTTTCAATTTATCTCAGGTTCCAGTTGGAACATATACAATTAATGTTTCCTACATTGGGTTTGATGCTATTTCCTCTTCAGTAGAAGTTGTACCAAACAAAATAAACAACGAAAAGTTTTATTTAAAGGAGTCGAGTATTCAGTTAAACACAATTCAGCTTTCTGCAGAACGTCAGGAGGCAAAGACGAGTGTAAATACATCGGTAGTAAAACTAACGTCAAAATCCTTAAAGAAACTCCCTTCAATTGGTGGGGAGCCAGATATAGCTCAATTTTTACAAGTAATTCCTGGAGTTGTATTTACGGGTGACCAAGGTGGACAATTGTATATAAGAGGAGGAGCTCCAATTCATAATGCTGTTTTGTTAGACGGTATGATACTCTACAATGCTTTTCACTCCATAGGATTGTTTTCTGTATTCGATACCGATGTTATTAAAACTGCAGATGTTTATACGGGAGGTTTTAGTGCCGAATATGGCGGTCGTATTTCTTCTGTTGTTGATATAAAAACAAGAGACGGTAATAAAAAACGACTCACGGGTAAAGTAGCTGCATCAACATTTGGTGCAAAATTATTACTAGAAGGTCCTTTGTTTAAACAAAAAGAAAATGGCGCAGGAAGTTCATTTATTCTTTCTGCCAAAACATCTTACATCGATCAAACTTCTCAATCTATTTACTCTTACATTGGAGATGAGGGCTTACCTTACAGCTTTATGGATATTTACGGTAAAGTTTCTTTTTCGGGTTCAAACGGTAGTAAAATTAACCTGTTTGGTTTTAATTATGGCGACGATGTCGCCTATACTTCGTTAACCAATTTCAATTGGAAGTCTACTGGTTTTGGTTCTAATTTTGTTCTTATTCCTAGCGGTTCAACCATGTTGGTAGAAGGTAATTTTGCTTATTCTAATTACAATACAGAGCAATCAAATCCATCTACTAGACCAAAAAAGAGTTCTATTGGAGGTTTTAATATGGGGCTAGATTTCACTTCCTTTCTTTCAGGAGACAATCAAATGAAATACGGTTTGGAAGTACTCGGTTTTTCAAATTCATTAAGTTTTTACAATCCATCCAATATTGAATTAGCGCACAATGACAATACAACTGAATTTGCTGTATTTGCCAAGTATAAGCACGTTGGTACTCGATTGCTTTTTGAACCGAGCATAAGATACCATTCTTACACTTCATTGGGTGAATCCTCTTTAGAACCACGTTTTGGCTTAAAGTATAATATTACTGAGCGTTTACGATTAAAATCTTCTGCTGGATTATTCTCTCAAAACCTTGTAGCAGTTACTACTGGAAGAGAAGTTGTAAATTTATTTCAAGGCTTTATATCCAGCACTACCAATTTACCGGCCAACTTAAATGGAGAAGAGCGAACATCATACCTCCAAAAAGCCAAGCATTTGATTGTAGGTTTAGAACTTGATTTAAACGAAAAATGGACCGTTAATATTGAAGGTTATGTAAAAGATTTTGGCCAATTAATAAATTTAAATAGAAATAAAATCTACGAAGACGATACACAAAATGATGCGATTGCCGATGAACTTAAAAAAGACTTTGTTGTAGAAAGTGGTTTGGCAAAAGGGATTGATTTTTTAATCAAATACAACGATCAAACGACTAGTTTATGGATGGTTTATTCTTTAGGTAAAGTAACCAAAACAGATGCATTTGAAACCTATGCTCCTCATTTTGATCGTCGTCATAATTTAAACATTGTCGCATCACGGATATTTGGTAAAGACAAATCATGGACCTTTGATATGCGTTGGAATTACGGTTCTGGATTTCCATTTACAGAAACACAAGGCTATTATGAAAATGTTAATTTTGAAGATGGTATCAATACCGATATAACTCAATCTAACGGAGACTTAGGGATTTATTATGCCGATTACAACAGAGGGCAAATGCCCGATTATCATCGATTGGATGTTTCTATCAAAAAGAAAATTGTTTTTTCTAAAAACAGTATAATGGAAACTACTTTAAGTATAAGTAATTTATACGACAGAGCCAATATTTTTTACTACGATCAGTTAACGGATTCTAGAATTAATCAACTCCCATTTATGCCAAGTATCGGCGCAAATTGGCAATTTTAAAAAACACGAAATTCCTTTTTCTAATGCATGAATATTTCTAGTTTTACAAAGTTATATTATTGACCAAATTAACCAGTGATAATCGTTTCATTTAATGGCCTCAGCTAAGTATGTATTTGTAACAGGCGGAGTTACTTCGTCTCTAGGAAAGGGTATTATATCGGCTTCTTTAGCAACACTGCTTCAAAGCAGAGGTTACCGTGTGACCATTCAAAAGTTTGATCCTTATTTAAACGTAGATCCTGGAACGCTAAACCCATACGAACACGGTGAATGTTTTGTAACCGAAGATGGTGCAGAAACTGATTTAGATCTTGGGCATTACGAGCGTTTTATGAATCATTCAACCTCTCAAGCCAATAACGTTACAACAGGTAGAGTATACCAATCTGTTATTCAAAAGGAAAGAAGAGGCGATTTTTTAGGTAAAACGGTTCAAGTAATACCTCACATTACAAATGAAATTAAAGAGCGCATGCAGATCCTCGGTAATTCTGGGGATTATGATGTTATTATCACTGAAATAGGTGGGACTGTTGGTGATATTGAATCCTTACCTTACGTAGAAACTGTGCGCCAAATGTGTTGGGAAAAACCCAACGATTGTGCCGTAGTTCATTTAACGTTAGTACCCTATCTATCTGCAGCGGGTGAGTTAAAAACCAAACCAACTCAACACTCCGTTAAACAACTTCAAGAATCAGGCGTTTTTCCTGATGTTTTGGTTTGTAGGACAGAACACGAAATATCTCAAGCAATACGAAGAAAATTAGCTCTTTTTTGTAATGTTCAGCCTGATGCTGTAATACAATCTATTGACGCTGAAACTATTTATGATGTTCCTCGTTTAATGAAAGACGAGCAATTAGACAAGGTAGTTCTGTCCAAGTTGGGTCTTAAACCCCAAGGAGAAGTTGATATATCACATTGGGAAGAATTTGTATTTAATCTAAACAATCCTAAGAAATCTGTAGAAATTGCACTTGTTGGAAAATACGTAGAGCTTAAAGATTCGTACAAATCTATATCCGAAGCTTTCATTCATGCAAGCTCCACCACACTTTGTAAAGTAAATTTACATTGGATTCATTCAGAAAAGTTAACAGATACAACTACGAGTACTTTACTAAAAGGTATGAATGCTGTTCTTGTTGCTCCAGGTTTTGGTTCAAGAGGAATTGATGGTAAATTACATGCGGTTTGCTATGCTCGTGAAAATAAGATTCCCTTTTTAGGGATTTGTTTAGGTATGCAAGTTTCCGTTATAGAATTTGCCAGAAATGTTCTTAATTTCGATGATGCTGACTCTACAGAAATGAATAATCTAAGTTCTTTTCCTGTAATAGACATTATGGAAGAGCAGAAAAGAATCACAAATTTAGGTGGTACGATGCGTTTGGGCTCCTGTGCTTGCGATTTAAAAAAGGGCTCTATTGCTCATGCAGTGTATGGTAATGACAGCATCAATGAACGCCATCGCCATCGCTATGAGTTTAATAGTAAATATCTTACAGATTTTGAATCATCAGGAATGACGGCTACGGGAATTAATCCTAAAACAGGTTTGGTGGAAATTGTAGAAATACCATCTCATCCATGGTTTGTTGGAGTTCAGTTTCATCCAGAGTATAAAAGTACCGTTGCTAAACCACACCCATTATTTGTGAGTTTTGTAAAAGCAGCTTTAAAGAATAAACACTAAGACATGTTACAACAAGAAAAGAAAACTGATTTTAATTCGGTTATAGGTTTTGCACTTATCGGCATGATCTTATTTTGGTTTTTAAATAACCAAGCTCAACTTGAAGAATCTAAGATTTCTCCTACTACTGAAGAACCCTCAGTAAATAATGAACGTGTCGCAGCTCCCTCAAGTTCCGTTTCCGTCTTTGAATCTGATTCATCATCATCTGCAGAATTAGTAGAGGCATTTGGTGCATTTTCCAATGCAGCAAGTAAGCAAGATTTTTCGGATAAAACGTATTTAGAAAATGATCTAGTTAAGGTTGAATTAGCGTCAAAAGGCGGTCGAGTGAGTAGTGTATTCCTTAAGCAATATTCTACTTATGACTCACTTCCTGTAAATTTAGTTCGAGAAGATTCTTCTTTATTCAACCTAACATTCTGGTCTCAAAATAGACGTTTGCAGACCAATAATTTTGTTTTTGAAACCAACAAATACACGCAAGGGAATCAGCAAGTTGTTTCCATGCGTTTGAACGTACAAGAAGGTAAATATCTTGAGTTTCTATATCGTTTAGCACCCAATTCCTATAAAGTTACTCAAAGTGTAAATTTTGTTGGTTTAGATGGCTTAATTCAAGCAGACAACCCTATAGAATTAGATTGGTCTGTTTCTATTCCACGTCAAGAAAAAAATATTGAAAACGAATCTTTAAATACTTCGGCTTATTACTATGTAGACGGTGAAGTTGCTAATTTATCTTTTAGTAAGGATGACACTGAACGTGTTTTAAATTCAGATTGGATTGCCTTTAAATCACAATATTTTTCTTCTGTATTAGTTTCCAATGACTTAAGTAGTGAGATAGAGCTTTCCTCAAAGGCTCTCAATGGCTCTTTAAATTATTTGAAAACGCTGTCGTCTTCTGCTTCACTAAATTATCAAGGAGCTACGAGCTCTTACAATATGGATTGGTATTTTGTGCCCAACCATGTTAAAACATTAAAATCTTACGAAATTGGTCTAGAAGAGCTCGTTCCTTTAGGTTGGAGTTTTATTGGATGGATCAATAAATACATCGTTATAAATATTTTTAATGCTTTTGAAAATTGGGGTTTTAATTACGGTATTATTATCTTATTGATGGCTTTGCTTATTAAAATGGTTTTGTTTCCTTTTACGTACAAGTCTTATACTTCTATGGCTAAAATGCGGGTTCTAAAACCCCAAATAGATGCTATAAATGAGAAGTATGAGGATCAAATGAAGCGTCAACAAGAGACCATGTCTTTGTACAAACAAACTGGTGTAAACCCATTGGGTGGTTGTATCCCAGTGTTATTTCAAATGCCTATACTCTTTGCTTTATTCCGTTTCTTTCCTGCTTCCATAGAATTGCGTCAGCAAGGCTTTTTGTGGGCTAATGATTTATCCACTTACGATTCAATATATAATTTAGGATTTTCTATTCCTTTTTATGGCGATCATGTTAGTTTGTTCACTTTGTTGATGACTTTAACCACAGTTTTTCAAATGAAATTTAGTAATAATAGTATGTCTTCTTCAAATTCTCAAATGCCTCAAATGAAGTATATGATGTACTTTATGCCTGTTATTTTCTTGGGTGTGATGAACAACTATGCAGCAGCATTGAGTTATTACTACTTTTTGGCCAACTTAATTACATTTGGGCAACAAAAATTAATTGAAACTATGACGGATGATAATGCGTTATTAGCAAAGCTAGAGGCTCATAAAGAAACGACTCCAAAAAAAGGAAAGTCTAAGTTTCAAGCTAGGTTAGAGAAAATGATGAAAGAACAACAAGAGCTCAAAAATAAAAAATAAACGCTACCATATTTTTAAAAGGGTAATCTGACAAGATTACCCTTTTTTAATTTGCATGAAATAAATACTGTTTATCGTAGTTATAATGCCATACTGTTTTGTACTTAGGATCTTTTAGCAATTAACTTCTTAACGTTCATAAGTTCATCAGACATCTGTTCTTCTATACATTAGTTTCTCTATTTTTATGTATTAAATAAATGATTATGAGAATAACCCTATTCCTTTTTACGCTGCTGTTTTTAAATAGTTTTAGAGTCCAAGCTCAACAGATTTCAGTTGATCCAAGTATGGAGACCTATCAAATGGCACTAGACTTCTACAATACAGCTTCTTACGCATCTGCCTATAAAACCTTTAGTCAATTAGATGAGATGATTGAGGATAAGAATTGTCTTTTAGCGATTCAAACAGATTATTACAAAGCCTTGTCTGCAATGTATTTGTATACGAATGATGCCGAATTTTTACTAAAGAAATTCCTTGACGACTATCCAAACAGTAGCTTGTATTATAACATATGTCTTAATTTAGCTGATTTTTATTTTAGTAAACGAGCTTACAACGAATCGTTAGTATATTATGAGCTAATCGATAAATTTGAATTGCAAACAAAAGAAGTTTCACAGTATCTTTTTAACTATGCCTACTGTTTATTTTCCTTAGGAGATTTAAATCAATCTTCCGTTTTATTTAAAGATTTGATCATTTACGATAACCCTTTTCAAGACGATGCAAAATACTATTATGCATACATCGCTTATGCAAATGGTAATTATGCTACTTCAAAAAAGTTTTTTCAAGATCTGTTAGATCGTCATCTATATTCAAAACAAATTCCGCTTTACATAAGCCAGATTTACCATAAACAACTTGAGTACCAGAAACTTTTAGATTTTAGTTTAGCTTATGTGGATTCTATTTCTACTTCATCTTCAGAACTGTATAAATTGATAGCAGAAGCCTACTATCATACCAATGATTACGCCAATGCCATCTATTATTTTAACACCAAATATTTAGCAGAGCAAAACCATCTAGACGCCCAGGGCTATTATATTCTAGGTCAATCTTATTACCGTACTAAAGAATTTTCTTTAGCAAGTTCTGCTTTTAATAAAATTATTGCTGCAGATG
>MDTG01236609.1_pt1 | contig 10281 bp, 13 predicted proteins | sample 811421 | NCBI WGS metagenome assembly MDTG01 (sample SAMN05326645, study PRJNA326480) | marine metagenome | isolation source: seawater | place: Pacific Ocean: South East | collected 2011
AGTAATAATCTTGTAGGTATAGTAATTAATAATAGAATTTGTAATAATGAATTAGTATATTTATGTAATATAACTTCATTTGACGAGACTGTGCGAAATGATCTACAAAAAGACAATTTAGTAAAATTACGTGCTGTTAATTCAAAATATATTGATCTGGAAAAAACTAAAAAAATAACTGAGAAAGAAAGCTCTGAATTAAAAAAACAGATACAAATTAATGATGTATAAATAAGATAATTTAATTATTATGTGATTTATTCAATAAAAAAACCTGTTACTATTTTAAGTATGGATGAAGCTAGAGCTAAATATATTGCCGCTATTATTGAAATGTTTATTTTATTTTGTGTAGCAGGATATTTAATAAGTAAATATCTAGCAAAGTATTATCTTGTAGAGGTAAATAAAGACTTTAGAAAGAATAGACAAAATCCTGGGTTTGCTTTTGCTTCAGGTGCCTTAGGTAAAAGTCCATCTAGTGTATTTAATGGATTAATAGGTCAAAGAATAACAAAAATATTTAAGAAGTTTTTATCATTTTTGACACCAATATTCTCAATATTCTCCACTATATTTCAATCGTTTCAGAATTCGATTAATAAATTAAGGTCACTTTTGAGACCTATTAGAGACTTCTTTAAAGCTGCTGCTCAAAAATTTTATTCGGCAATAAGTAAATATGTAATAGGTGCTGTTTATTCTATGAATAAAATGAGAAATGGTATGAGAAGAAGTCTTTCAGGTTTTAATTTAGTATTTCATACCCTGGAACACACGAAAAACTCACTTCAATCTGTAATTGATTCTCCACCTATAAAATTTGCTGTTGAATTCATGAAACCTATTGACTGGATAGCAGATAAGGGTAGTAAGTTATTTTGTTTTTCAGGCGACACAGTTCTTGAACGAGAGGATATGAATTATGTTTATATACGAGATATTAAAGTAGGAGATGTGTTATCTGATGGTAGTAAAGTTATAGTTAAACAAGTATTCTATAAGAGAGAACCTTTATTTTTATGTAAGCAACAAAATTTATCTTATCCCATTAAAGTCACTGGTGAACACAAAGTAAAACATAATAATAAATGGATATGTGTTAAAGATTGTCCCGAATTTGAGCGAACTTTTGAAAATTCAGAATATTTATACTGTATAACTACTGATACAGGTATTATAAATATAGAGGGTGTAATATTTAAAGATTATAGTGAATCTAAAAATAAATTTTTGAACATGACTGTTAACTCAGTAATTCTATCTAAACTTAATTCAAATGCCATAGATTCATCAAAATATTCAGCTGAAGTTGATGAATTAGAACATGGATTTGATGCTAATACATTAGTTCATAGTGCTTTAGGTTTAAAGAGAATAAAGGATATCAATATAGGTGATATGTTAATAGATAATGTTCAAGTTATAGGTAAGATTGAATTATTATCATCTCATTTTAAATTTTATGATTACGATACAATAAAAGTAACGTCTAATACTAAGATTTTAGAGGATAATATATGGAAAAATATTGAAAAAGTAAATGGAGCAGTAGAATCAACTGATAAACCTATGTATTGTGTAAATTTAGTAACTACCAATGGATATATACCATTATTTTATGAAAAAGTATTTTTAGATTATTGTGAGATTAGTGATAAGTATATTAATGATGTAATAGATGATATATTAGAATATGCATAACGATACTATGATTTTAAATTATGAAGTTAATATTTTAAAATCCTAATAAAAAAATGAATGAGTATATTAAGTAATGTTAGAAGTTATTATTTTAAATTATAAACCTATTAGTAAAATATTATTAATTACAATAGGATTTTTAATTGTTTTTGGTTATTATTTTTATGACAATCTCAAGAAGCATATTCTTGATAATTGGACTCATTATAGACAACATCCCGCATTTTTACCTTTTGCTGGTTTTATAAAGCGAGATGATGGTGAAAGCATTGGTCAGGCAACAAAAAAAAATTTTATAAAAGTTCTATGGAATATTGTAAATAAGTTTTTATCTATACTAATGATTCCTATATATCCTATTATCCAGTTAATATTAAAAGTTTTTAGTTTTTTTACGAGCATTTTAAATGGAATAAGGAATCAGATAACAGTTATTAGAAATTTTTTATTTAAATTATTTGAAAAAATGTATATTCGATTACAAAACGGTGTTGCTACTATAATATTCTTTTTTCTTAAATTAAGAGAGACTATGAAGCGAAGTTATGGTCTTATGACTACACTACTGTATTCAATTGAACATGGATATTTGTTTTTTGAATCTATGATGAAATCTCCGGTTGCCAAATTTGGAGATATCGCTGAAGTTGCGGGATGGGGATTATCAACATTTACTTTCGGTCCTTTTGGAACAGCACTATGGCATAGTGCTTTATGTTTTGATGAAAAAACTAAAATAAAACTAGATAATGGATTAACGATTAAAATTAGTGACTTAAAATTAGGACAGAAGCTTAAAGGGAATAATGAAATTCTTGCTATAATAAAGAAAACTAAGTCTCGTAGTATATATAGGTTAGGAAATATTTTAGTAAAGGGTGATCATATCGTGAGAAATAATAATAATTGGGTTAGAGTAAAAGATATTAGTGAATCTGTTATGATTCCAGAATATTATGGAAATATAGTATGTCTAATAACTAAAAAAGGAACTATCAGTATTGATGGTTATGAATTTAAGGATTATACTGATACTCATAATCCATTGATAAATTCAACAGTAAGAAAAATGGTTAATGACAGACTAAATGGAGGTAATGAATCAAATATAGTAGGTTGTGATGATTTAATTTCAGGATTTTCACCAGATTGTAATTGTTTAGATCAAACACAAGATGTTGTGAAAATAGGTGAAGGAATGTTAACTGTTTATAAATATAAAGATCTTGAATTATCAGGTAATATTATAGTATTTGAAAACAATGAGTGGATAAGAGTTGCTGATTCACATCTATCTAAATGTATAGGTAAGAATAAGAAACCATTTTTGAATTACATTACTAATAATGAGATGATAAGACTTTCTGCTAAAAAGGATGATGAAATATTAATAAGAGATTTTGTTGAAGTAGGAGATAAAAAATTTAATGATATATTAGACGATACTGTAGACAAATTAATAGAAATATTTGATTAATAAAACGATAACCTGCTCATAATTTAAATTAGTGAGTAATATAAATTATGTATGTATATTGTATAAGAGGATGAAATCATTTTGGTATGGTATAGAGCATTCTCTCAAAGACAATGACCTTATGAGGTTAGGATATTCAGGCGGTAATATAGAAAAACTTATAGATAGGATTAAAATTTTTAATCAAAGATATGTTCAGACTGTAGTTATTAATGGAAGTCCATTAAAACAGTGTGAAAAGGTGAGTGTTAAAAAATTTATAAGCGAGTATAGAAATGATGACCTTTGTAACAACTTTTATTTTAGCAGTAGAAGAGAGCCATTTCTAATTTTATTAGCAGAAGTATTGAATATCAATATCAAGGTTGACTTTGAGGGTGAAATAATTTATTACAAAAATATAAATTATCATAAAAAGACTTTAAATTACAGAGTTAGAGAAAATAATCTAGAATTTATTGAGAAATAAATAACAATAATTTATATATTATTATATTAGTATATAAATGGTTGATTTTACTAATAAACAGTGGGCTATTATTTATATTTTATGTTTTGTTGCTGTTTTTGGAGTTATTTTTATAAGAATGTATTCTAAGAATATAAAGAAATATTTAGATGAAAATTGGAGAGATGTAAGATGTTATCCAATTGTTTTACCAGTAGCAGGTTTATCTGACAAAGCTCCTGGTAAGAATTTTTTTGATAAAACTGCCAAAAATTTTAATATGTGTGCCAGTACTTTTTTACAAAAGTTTCTAGCATTATTTACTGCTCCACTCATGGCTTTAATAACAGGAATTGTAAAAGGTATAGGAAGTGTTAAGTCAATCATTGATAGATTTAGAAATATGGCATCAGTATTAAGAAATATGTTTGCAGCATTAGTAGAAAACACAGCTAAAAGGATGGCAAACTCGTATGGTGCGACAATTTATCTTCAAGAAAAACTTAAAATTCTCATGAAAAAACAATCTGCTATGTTTGAGATTATGAAACATTTTAGTGCTTCTATGCCTTTATTACTATATTCTTTTAGTCATGGCCCAGTTCCTAGGTTTGTAAATTGGTTATTAAGTTATATCGTAATCTTGATTGTATTTGTAATTATTTGTGTAGCTTGTCTTATAGGTGGTCCATTTGTAAAATTATTTATGTGTCCTATATGTGCTTTATGTTTTGAAGAAAATACACAAATAGATTTAGAAGATGGTAAAACAAAAACATTTAAGGAGCTCAATATAGGAGATAAAATAAAGGGAGGAAAAGTAACAGGTATATTGAAAGCTATACATAATAATTGGATACTCTATAAATACAAGGATATCATAGTTTCAGGAGATCATTTAATATATGAAGATGGTAAATGGGATAGGGTTCAAAATAAACATGGTGCCGAAAGAATATATAGTGATTGTCCTGTAATTTGTTTAATAACAGATACAAATAATTTGTATGTAAAAGGTAACAAATTTAGGGATTATAGTGAATGTAATGACCAAGATATAAATCAAATAATCGATTATGCTGTAGCTAAAAAATGTAATGGAGATAATTTTTATGTTAAGACAGATGATGATTTTAAACATGGATATTGGTGGGTATTTGAAGGTGATACAATTGTTAAAATAGGTGGTGAATTCAAAAAAATGTCAGAAATTGTAGATAATGATTTATCTGATGATAATATTTTTGGAGGTGTCAGACTTATGGATGATGAAATAAAAATATTTGATTTAAATGGTATCAAAGTATCAGGAAATACATTATATTATAATCAGGAGCTTAATATTTGGGAAAGAATATTCCAGGGAAAAGCAAAATTACTAGATAATTACGAAATAGAGGGTAAGATATTCTATAGTTTGATAACTTATAACAATGTAATGAATGTAATTGATAGAGACGGTAATGTAATAAAGTTCAGGGATTTTGTTGAAAATGGTGATCAGGAACTAAATGATAAAATAGATGAGCTTGTAAAGGAAAGACTTAATGTCATGAATTATGATTAATTTATATGAAATCATATAAAATAATCAACAATTATTTATTTAACTTTTTTATAATTTTCTAGGTATGTTTTATAAAAAGATTCGGCAAACTCTTCACCTTGTGTAAATCCATATTCAATAGTTTCTTTACTGAAATCTACAAAAGATACTTTCATAGGATTAGGTAAGCATACAAGGTCTTCTTTTTTATTTTTAAGAAAACTTTTTACAATCTCTGTATTTATAGAGTTAAACCTAGCAATATCTATCAGGTTAGCTAGATATTCAAGCATGTTAGTATTATTGGCCGGTTTAAAACTGAAATGTTCTTGATCATAACCTAATATAAGTGTCATATCAGCTCCAACAGCATTAATATTTTTGATAGGATAAGTTTCTAATAAACCGCCATCTGTATATTCTTGATCATTGATTTTAATAGGATTTGATACAATCCAAGGTGATGCGGATGCGGTAATATAATCTAGTAAATCAGGATTATCACCATCAATATACTCTGTGCAACCAGTTTTAATATTTACCACGGCACATGAATATTTCTTTTTTTTATCAATAGGAAGTTCTTTCCATATTTCTCCTATATTTTGCTTAAGTAAACCATTAACTTTTTTATTTGAAAAAAGTCCATTATTGAAAAAGCCATAATAATATGATACATATTGACCTAATCCTAAATATGAGCTATCTGTCCAGTTATCAAAAAGATCATTTATATTTTTTATAGAAAACCAAATATCTTTTATTATTTCATAATTTCCACTTGCTATTGCTATTCCATTCATTGAACCTACGGAGGTCCCATCAACTTTAGCAATTTCAAATTTGTTAGAATAGTTTTTAAAGAGCCTATATAAAAAACCTGCTTGAAAAGCACCCCTAACTCCGCCTCCTGGTAATACAAAATGAATCTTGGGAAGATGAACGTTGTTGTTCATTATTAAATAATAAATAGATTTTATATTTATAAGTAATTTTAATTAAGATTAATTAACTTAAAAATATATTTATTGTATTAACTATAATGGGTAGAAAGTCTAAAAAGAAAGAGAAAGTTGAAATACCATTCAAAGATAAATCAGAAAGGGTAAGAGAGGTAGTTAATGTAATAAAAAAACTACAAGGTTTAGGACTTAACGATAATTATGAAGGTATTGAAGATTTTAAGATGATTTTGAAGCAATTTGTAGAAGATGGAATATATAAGCAAGGTAAGGTTGATATTATAGGCACTAAAAGACAAATATATTACATGTTGTTTGAAAGAAGTGGTAGAGAAATATCAATTGAACTCAAGTATAATCAAAATATCTAATGCGTAATTATAAACTATAAAATAAGGTAGTATATTTATAATGGAGTCAACATATGATTTAAATGAAAAATTTTTAGATTATGATAATTTTATTGAAGAATTTTTTGGTTCTGAACCCAGAAATAAAAACAGTGTAATGGTTTCGTTAGATTGTGATAATTTAACTGAATTATTTGAAAAACTCATGCTTCTTTTTAAAGATGGTCTGGTATATTTTTTTGCGGGTGAAGATAAAAAAATAGATTTAGAGAATTTAACATCTGATCAAATAGAGTATATAAATAAGTATTTTAATTCATTATTTATCAATATTAATTTTAAGGTTTTATCTATAAAGGATATTGAAAAATATGAGAATGAAATAATAAATGCTAATCATACAAAAACAGTTAGTTATATGGTTAACGAAGGTGATACTAATTCTACGCCATATAAAATGGAATTACTAGACCTACTAGATTACAAGTTTTTAATGAGTAAAAGATTGGAGGATAGAAGATTTAGATTAAGAAAAGGTAATTATGTCTATATAATCTGGTTTAATATGTTAAAACAGGCATAGAAAAAAAATAAGAGTAATATATAATAATGGGAACTTGTAATAAAGAAGATGATAAAATTGAGTCTACTTTTGTAAACTTTTCTAAAAATTTACTTAGAACTTTTGTTCTGCTTACAGTAATAGCTTTGGTTTTAGCTCTTAAAAATAGGCTTTTGACTGAGGGAACTACTATGTTTTATGTTGCTCTTTTCATAGTGGGCGCTACCTTACTATTTACAGTGATAGGCACTGTAGACAGCTACCTCTATTCTAATCTTGTGTTAGGTATAGGTATGGCTGTAGGACTTCAAATTATGGATTGGAGAAGTGTTTCACCTGCAGCATCAGCATAAATAAAATAAGTTTTAATAATTTATTTTAGTTATAATTTATTTTAGTTATAATTTACTTGTTATTCAGACCTTCATGTCGCTGAAGAATAAATCCAGTTTTACCAAAACCATTATCATAATCTTCGATACTATAATAATAATTCTCAGCAAATGAAGGAACTTTTTCATACTCTTCTATATCAACATATATAGTCTTTCCCTCTAAAGTTACACCTTTGAACAAAAGGTATTTTATTACAGGAGTAAAACGCCAATTATATGCGCCCAAATATTCAATTCCATCCATAAAACTATTAATATTCCATCGTGGTCCATGACAATATGGCGGGTCACTATTTCTTTTAATATCACCTATTTCATTTATATCATGGTGAAGTTGTCCTTGGCTATATATTTCACTATCGTTCTTTTTTAAATCTTGATTCCAGAAAAATGCTGCGGCATCTAAAGATTTAAAAATAGTGATATCTTCTAATTCATGTAGTTTTTTAACATTTTCCAAATTTTTATCGTAATCTTCTTTGCTCATGTTTCCTGTTATAAGGCATTTTTTGTAGGCTTTAAATGGCATGGTAATACGATAATCGTGTTATTAATTAGAAATAATAAAAATTGAAAAAATAATCAAATTTTTTTATAGTTTAGTTAAAATCTAAATATAATCTTTATAGTATAATAGTATCATCTATTCTAACATTATTAGCATAATATCTTTTTTTCCCATTAGCGTATCCTTCAGAATTATTCCTATCAATTTCAAATGTCACAAGAATAGGATATTTTGAGGAGTCATCCAAAAAAGGGATAATAAGTTCTTCGACATTTTCATATGGTGCATAGTATTGATCAAGATTCTGAGTTTGTATTGTAATAGCTTTTTTACCATAACAGCGTATATAGCCTTTATTCATAATAAATAAAAAATATATTTTATGTTTAAATGCTTATTACCTTATCAATAGTGAATTTCATATACATCAAAACCGCGTTCTGAAAACCACGATACTCCCCCTCTAAGTCTGGCGTAATTGTTATCTCTATTTTCACTATCATCAGGGCAAAACGTATAGTTAGCATAATCGCTTGGTCTTACGCACATATAACCCCATATTTGATTTCTTTTAAAATAGTCAGCATTTTGACCTTTTACGCAAAGTTCTAAAGCAATAAAGTCGGAATCTAGCTTATTATTCGCTATGCTAGGCTTTTTAATCAAATCAGATATTTTACCAAACAGCATATGATTATTGCTAGCTAATTCATTCATCATCTCATTAGTATCAAATGAAAGTTCGCCAACAAGTGCAACTTTAGACATAGTTTATTTAGTGTGTGTAAAATAAAATATATTGGTTAAGGTGTTAATCAAATTTTATTGCTCACCTGTAACGAATGCTTTTACATCTTGTCCATCAATTTTTGACATTACTGCCATTTTAACATCTTTAGTTGGATAATAGCTTATTTCAGGGTTATCAGGCAGATATACAGCTAAATGTTGTTCCCAATTTAAACTGCCTGAGGGAGGTGTTGTATTAGGTAGATATTTAAAATTACAGAAATTATCTGATAAATTAGGTAATTCGTAAACTTCTGGTGATTCATTTTCGCCTATTTGGTCGGTAAGAACTACACGTCTAACTTTAAGGCCACTTCGATAATTATCCAGTGTCTTATTTACACTATCAAGAATAATTTGTCCAGCGGCTATTCCTACAAAGGCATCATTACTAACTCCTAAAAAAATCATTTTCTGTTTTTCAAACATAGATTTTGTATCATTAAGAAGTTTTAGATACTGTTCAGGACACGTTTTACACATTAATCCCATCATGTTAAGTCTTACTTTTGTATCATTGTCTCCTGTTGTGGAGTTAATAAACATAGATCTTCTTAGTTTCGATGAAATATAAAGGTCATAATCATCACAATCTTCTGTAATATTCAGCTTAACAGTTCTTGCCATATTGAGTTTGGTTTACATAACCTTTAAAAAAAATGAATTTAATCAAATTTTATAACTTATTTAGGTAGTTTTATAGTTTTAGTTGTCTGAACAATAAGTTTGAACAACCGTCTTAAATTCACTATTATTAATCCTTTGAGTAAGAGTGCTAGCGTCATTATAGTCAGGACTGGTAATACTTACTAGAGAATCGCCATAATAATTTCTAATATTAATATCTCCTCCAAGAGCAATTAGTTTCTTAAATATATTAATACCTAGTTCTTGTGAAATTACAGTGTTACATCCATAATATTGTATACCAACTGTATTCTGTCTTTCGTTGTTTGCCTTATCGCCAACAAGATAACCTAGACATATGAGGTGACTTGAAAACCATGTTCGATAGACACTTGTATTATTAATGATATTAGCTATATTATTAACACCATTTTCTAATAATTGAACTAAAATCTGATAGTATAGTTCTGGATTAGTTTCAAGCAATCTATGTGTTAGACAATCGAGAAGTGAAATCATAGAAATGTGATGATAATTTATTACAGATAACATGCATATCAAATTTTTCATACACTGTAAATAGGATATAAAAATATAAAGGGATAAAAAGCGATTTTTTTTTTAAATTGACTAGCAGCGAACTCGAGCTCGTGAAATTATAGTTCTCGTTGGATCGAAATTTGAAAAGTTCTGAGAGTTACTACCAAAACTAGCAAATTGAGAAGCTAATTCCTCAAACTGAGAAAGCTTGTCATTTGCTATTCTCAATTCAAGCTCTAGTTGCTCACGGCGAGTTTTCTCTTCGGTTTTCACCTCCTCGAGCTTCCTCTTGGGAACTAACCCTTTCAAGCAGTTAGAGTGAATTCTGGTCAACTCATTTTGGTGTTTGCTTTTAAGCGTGTCGATTTCAGAC
>MDTG01285832.1_pt1 | contig 10281 bp, 10 predicted proteins | sample 811421 | NCBI WGS metagenome assembly MDTG01 (sample SAMN05326645, study PRJNA326480) | marine metagenome | isolation source: seawater | place: Pacific Ocean: South East | collected 2011
CCATGATGAAATTTCTTTAGCTTGCTTTTCCATTTCATCAAGATTATCTGTAAAAACTTCAAAAGATATAGGTTTTTTTTTAATTTTTTTTAACACTTGTAAAGCAAACTTTTTATAGTTAGCTACTCCCGATCTTCTCATTAAGGTCGGGTTGGTTGTAAAACCTTTTATATATTTTTTTTTATTAAAATCATCAAAAGATGAGATGTCTGCTCCATCAGCGAAAATTTTTATTTTAAGTTTTTTCATAATTTATAATATTGGGTAAAGTTCTTTATAATCAAATTTTTCTAAGACGCTAGAGATTATTTAGTAAATCAATTTAACAAATCAATGTTTTTTCTTAAAAAAACTGGGCTAATCTTAGGCTGTATTTGTTCTATTTTAGCAGCTGGAACAATGTCGTAATAAATATCCCAAAATTTCCTCTGATTGATTAAATCCTCATTAGTCTCATATTTTTCATTATTAATATCTTTTAGAACCTCCTCAGCAAATAAACCGATCTCTTCATCAGTATTAGATATTGGCTCTACCGATGATGCTCTAAAATCATCATATCTAGAACTAAAAGCGAAATTGCTTAATAATATTTCTTTTAAAGTTAAAAGTTTTCCAGTTTTAAGATCTTTTATTCTCTTAATTGTAAATAGCCAAGGTATGTATGACCTGCTAATATTTATTAAAGTTGACGAAAAATTTACACCAAAAGCTGGTCGCATAAAATTATAAGCTATATCAGTAGGTCCAGTATCACCACCAAAATAAAATTTACAGTTTCTTAATAAGTAAACATCTAAAAAATCATTTTTGTATTGACTATTTGCATAGTCAATAACTTTAGTATTATTAAAATTTAGTTTTTCCTCAGGTAAATACCCCATTCTAAAAACGTAAAAACCTTTAGATAAAAAATAATCAATTGCACTATTAAAATCATGTACTGAAAAATTCCTATATTTGTGATAATCCCAATCAAATTCTTTGAACATTTTTGTTTTAAAATTTTGATCCCTATTTGCAATACATATCCATTGATCGCAATCTTTAAGATTAAATGATCTTAAATATTTTTTCCCTAAATCTATTTCCTCATTCGTAAAATCAATAATATTTTTTTTATAAAACTTGTATAGATTTTTTTTTTGTTTTAACAGTAACATCTTAATTGGATATTTTTGAGAAATATCTATAAAAATATTATCAAATTTCCAAAATTTTAAAGTCTTAATGAAAAGTTTAAATAGAAAGTTAAAATTATAAACTGAAACCTTTTTACTTATCATTTTTATTATTTGAGAGTTACATTCTTTAAAGTTAAGTAGAAATATAATTTTATTAGCTTCAAGTTCTTCAAAATTAAAATATTTTTTTGAAACTAGAAATCCTTCAATATATGGCAAAGTTTGACCAAATTTTGAGTCTAATAAACAGATTTTATATTTTTTAAATTTAAAGTATTTAAATATAAAAAAAATGAAAGGGAGTAAACCAATATAAAATATTATCAATAATAATTTTTTCAATCTTATATATTTTGTAATAAAATTTTGCGATTTAATTTCTATTAAGTTTTTTATGTTTAAAATCTTGATATCCACCTTTATAAATTATTCTACCATTATCAAAAGTTATTACTTCATCACAAATATTTAAATTACTTATTCTATGTGTTACATAAATTATTAATTTGTTTTTAAATATTTTTTTTAAATTTTGCATAATACTTTTTTCGCTATCTTCATCTAGTGAATTTGTCGACTCATCTAGCACTAAAATATCTTTATCCCTGTAAATTGCTCTCGCCAAACATAATCTTTGTCTTTGGCCCCCGCTAAATCTTATACCGTCTTCACCTATAAATGTATTATATTTATTTTCTAATTCATTTTCTATAAAACTTTTTAAACCAACTAAAGCACAGCTAATTTTAATTTTCTCAATATCTATCTCTTGAGGATTTTCACCTAAAGCAATGTTATTTATAATTGTATCTTCAGCGATAAATGGAAACTGAGAAACATAAGAAATATTTGAGGATATTTTTTTATATTCATTATAACTCAAATATTTTCCATCTAAGTAATATTCAGCACCATCAGATTCTAATATTCCACAAAATATATCTATAAAAGTTGATTTTCCTGCACCAGAACTACCAGTAATTCCGATTATTCTATTGTTCTTTATTTCAAGATTTTTTATTTCCAATAAACTTTTTTTATTGTTCTTCTCGTAATTAAAAAAAATCTTCTTAAGTGAAATTATATCTTTAAATTTCTTTTTAGATGAATCCTCTAGATTCATTGACTTTTTTTCTCTCATGGCCTCTTTTAAATCTGGATAAATAATTTCAAAAGAATGATTGGCAATTTTTAAATTTGCTATTCCTTGAAATATTGATTGTGCAGCAGGAACTATTCTTTGAAAAGATGCCGCAAATATGCCCAGGATCAATATTATATCATTCAAACTTTTAGTTTGAAAAAAAAGTAGAAATAAAATTATTGAATAAATTAAGATAAAAATTACTGTTTCAAAAATACTTCTTGGGAGACTATTAACTATACTGATTTTTATTGAAAAATCCTTGTAATTCTTTTGTAATTCTGAATATTTATTTACATAGAAATTTTGATTATTAAAAATATTTATATCTTTTATTGATCTAAATGATTGACTGGCTAATTTAAATGTTTTTTTTGAAAATTCTGGGACAAATTTACCATACTTATCAATTAGCTTTTTAATTTTTTTATAAATAAAAACATAAAAAAGTGTCACAATAACAAATATAAAAATTGCAATCTTAAAATTCATGAATAGTAAAAACAATAAAAGGAATGTAAGAGTAAATATGCCTGCTATTATAATGTAAGTTGAAGAAATAACTGCATGTATTCCATCATTAGCTCTAATAACTAATTTTTCCATTAATTCATTGGAAGGTGTTTTTAGATGAAATTTATACGGCTGATTTAAATAATAATCATAAATTTTATTTACACAATAATACCAAACGTTGTTACTAACATATGCATTTCCCCAAATTGAGATGGTTCTTAAAATTATATTCAATAGTATCAAAAATAGTGATGATAGAACAAAAAAAATTATTAATGTTTCATTATCAAAATTTGTAAGGTCCTTAATGTACAGTGCATATTTATTTGTGTCTAAAATTTTATTTTTAGTTACTGTTAATATTACTGGTACCAATGAAGCAATACCTATCATATCAAATAAACCAGAAAAAAATTTTACAAAAAATAGTACTACAAAGTTCTTTTTTTCTTTAAAAGATAAAATTGAATAAAGGTTTAAAAAAGAGCTTATCATAAATAATGTTTTTTTAAAAAATAGTCGGGCAAATCTGCAAACGCAATTAAATTATTTTTTTTTAGTATTTTATTGAGATCTCTCTTGAATTTATTTTGTAAAGAGCTTGAATTCACACTTCTGTTCAACATTTCTAAAACTGCTTGTCTAATTTCTTCTGGTGTATTTTCTCTGAAATCTAAATTAAGTCTTTCAAAATGATTATCCGAATATAGTGAATTTAAAGGATAATCAAACATCCGTAAATTAATTTTGACTTTCTTTTGATCAATATTTTTTTTAAAAATTATTCTTGGAAGGTAAATGTCCCTTTCGTGTAAAGTAAAATAATCAGTATGCGAAGGTCCATCAGTTAAAAGAACAGGGGTACCAAAGTATTGAGCTATTGTAAAAAAACCTGAAGAATTTCCGATACAAAACTTAGAATTAGCAGCAAGGTAAATATCCATAATTTCTGATTTAATTGAAGAGTTAGCATAATTAAAAAAATTTTTTATTTTGGGAAAATTATAATTATTGTTGCCAACTAATATAACATTGCCACCTTTACTTGTGATTTCATTTATAGCTGGAATATAATTTCCTGGGTTTGGCGTTCTGTGTTTTTCATTGGTATTTTTTATAGTTTCACCTCTCCAACCATATTGTCTGATATGAAGAGTAACAAACCAGTCCTTAGAGGAATTCAAACCGATTTTTCTTAGTGTTCTTCTTCCAAAATTTTCATGTTTTTTCGTAATCTTGAATTGAAATATTTTTTTTTTTTTTACTTTTTGAAGTATTATATTTCGTGCCTCTGCAATCCTAACAAATTTATTATTAATTTCTGTAATCACTCCAAGAGGTATCTCTTTTTTTTTATATAATAAACTTTGATTTTTTCTAATAAGTTGAACATGTTTAAGAAAATAGCTTGCTAAGGCGTTATTATTTATTTTGGCATTTTTTGGTACCTCACATAAAATTTTATTTTTTTTTTTAAGTTTATATTTTTGAGCTAAAATTAAAGTGTATAAATTAGTATAATTGCCAATCGCTCCAATGAAAGTATTGCTAGAAATATAGTCGCAATTTTTAATTTCATTAGGCTGATTTTTAAGCCAATTTTTTTTTTTTTTCTGAATAATTTTTTAAACTTTTAAAAATTTTTTTACTTTGATGATCTAATAATCTTTGAAAATTTTCAAATTCAAACAAATGGCAATAAGAATATTTTTTTATTAAAGCCTTAAAATTTTTTTTCAAATGAAGTAAAAAATATTTATAGTAATCTTTATCTTGAATAGAGACTTTTTTAAAGGAGAAATGAAATGTTGAAACTCTTTCAATTTGATAATTGAATTTAAAAAAAAAAACTTTTATGAATTTTTTCATTTAAACTTTAAATCTATTCTCATTAATTACTCTACAATCTAAACTTAGTCTTGATTTGTTCCCAAAATTTAGACTTGACCCATGAAGTAGATTTGAATTTAAAAGAAGAACTTCACCAATTTTCATATTGGGTCTTTTAAATTTAAAATTTTTTGCGTAATTGCCGCTTATTAAAATTGTAATTTTTTTTTTTGTAATATTTGTGTATTTTGAGTGGTTTTTTTTGTGACTTCCTGGAGCAATGTTTAAAGTGTATTTTTTTGAAAAACCAATTAGAGGTATCCAAATTGTAAAGAGACGATTACTGTCATTGTTTAATAAACCTCCAGAATTTTTATCTACATGCAAACCTGAGACATCATTCTTAAATTCTTTTCCTTTTATTGGTCTTGCTATTCTAAATCCTGTTGAACAATGTTTAAATTGTTTCTTTTTTTTTAATTCCCCGATCCAAGCAAATTGGATGTTAGTATGCCCCCATAAGTTTTGTATAAAACTTCTTAATTTTTTGAAAAGTTTAGTCTCTAGTGACTTACCCAATGATATAAATCTTGAATCAGGATTCATGAGCATCTTATGAATATTTTTTTCAGCGAATTTATGATAGTTTTCACTTGAAATAATTGATTTTTTTATTCTATTTTTTTTTAAAATTTTATTTAATTTTTTTTGAACTTTATTTTTTAAAAAATTGATATCACTTTCTGATAAGAGTTTTAATTTTGCGTAACCAAATTTATTAAAATTTTCATTAACTTTATTAAAATTTTTTTTATTTTTTACTTGTATAAATTTACTCATTACAAATTTTTTTAATAATTTTTATATAATTATTAATTATTGTTCTCTTTTCAAAAGTAAAAGTCGGTAAACTAAATGTATTTTTATAATATTTTTCTGCTGAAATAGGTCTTTTTTTTTTATAATTAAAAAATGGGAGCGTATGCAGTGGTGGGTTTCCCGATTTTCTAGCTTCAAGACCATAAAATTTCATCCTTTTAAGAAATTTATCTAGGTTTAATTTTTTAAAATATTTTTTTTCAAAAAATACTCTGTATGAATAAAATGCTCCTCTATTAGCGTAGCTTTTAGTAACGGGAGGATTTAAACCTTTTATTTTTTTTAATTCTTTTGAGAGATATCCAAGGTTATTATGTCTAAGGCGAACATATTTTTTTAAATTGTCTAACTCATTATAAGCAATCGCTGCTGCAAAAGGGTGCATTCTATGTTTAAAGCCTAATCCTGTTTCTATGAACTTTTTATTTTTCTTATTTTTAATAGACGAAAAAATTCTTGAACCAAAATCAGAGATTAATAAGGATTTTTCAAATAGATCTTGGTTATTTGTGACTAGAACTCCAGCTTCACCTGCTGATAAAAGCTTATTTCTATCCAAACTAAAAACAGATATATCACCGAATGTTCCAAGTTTTTTCGTATTAAAAGTGGCTTCATGTGCATGAGAACAATCTTCCACAAGTTTAAATTTATATCTTTTTTTAAGTTTAAGAATTTTGCTCATATCACAGGCGTGTCCCCCTATATGAGTTACTACGACTAATTTAATGTTATTTTTTTTTAAAATATTTTTTAAGTCTATTGTAGAGATGTTTCCTGTATCAATTTCACAACCTGCAAAAAAAATATGTGCTTTTAAAGCTTTCAACGGAGTAGCGGTTGCATGAAATGTTAAGGATGGAGCTACTACTTTTGTACCCTCTCTTACACCCAAAGCATGATAAGCAGCATGTAGAGCAGAAGTGCCAGAATTTAACCCTAAAACATATTTCATCTTAATTCTTTTTTTAAATTTATTTTCAAATTTCTCGACAATTTTAGGGAAACCTTCTTTATTGAGCTGTTCTTTAAAAAAAAGTTTTTTTACTTCATTGTATCGGTTTTTCTCAACCGGCGGCCAAATAAATTTTTTAACTTTAATTTTTTTTAAATTTTTAATCACTTAAATCTTTTAAAGGCTACCATTTATTTTTTTTTTGTTGGAGCAAAGGATGTGAAACTAAACAATGCCAAACTACTGCCTGATAGGCTTCTGAAAGAGGAGTTACTTTTTTTGAATTTACTTCAGGGATAAATATTACTAAATCTCCCTTTTTTCCTAAGTATCCATTTTTTCTTCCTACTACCCCAAATACTTTAGATTTTCTTTTTTTTGCATAATCTATTGCTGCAATTAAATTTGTGCTCACTTTTTTAATTTTATTTCCGCCGCCCACAGAAAATATGAATAAGGCATCATTTTTTTTTAAATTACTCACCTTAAGCCAGTCCCTAATTGAACTATCCCAACCTTCATCATTAATTCGAGCTGTTAACTCAGCTACATTATCTAATGGAGAGTATGACTCTATATTACATAATTTTCTAAAATCATTTACCGCATGAGAAGAATTTGCGGCACTTCCACCTATGCCTATAAAAAATAGTCTTCCTTTATTTCTTCTTAATTCGGCTATTTTTCTAGCTAACAAATCTATCTTTTTATCATCAATAGAAATAGTAATTTGATTAATTAAATCTAAAAAGTTTCTTGAATAATTTTTTTTCATAATTTTATCTTAAGTAAGATTGAACTGATTTTATTAAATTAGTTTTAATAAGATTTTTTTTCGTTGCAAAATTATTTATATTTTCAGCTGCAGCAAGAGAAGAAATAAACATAGCAAAATCCATATTAATTTTTTTATACAAAGATAAGGCTATCAAGGTCATCATTGTATCTCCGGTTCCAACTTTATCAACTACTTTGTTGGCAAAAGCTGGACTACGATTAATTTTTTTTGTAAGTCTATTATAAATAAATGCTCCTTCATCTCCACAGGTAGCTGTCACAAATTTACATTTTAGATTATCTGAAATTTTTTTAATCAAATCTGTTATTTTTGAATTTTTATCTCTCAATTCGTGTCTTAGCTCTGTTTCATTTACTGTTATAAAATTTGCTCCTTTATATTTCGAAATTACATGATATCCAATATTAGATGAATTTACTTGTGTGTTTACTGCTAAAAATTTAGATTTTTTTATTATCTCTTTAGCAAGATTTTTTGATATCAAACCATGTCCATAATCTGAAACAATAACTAAATCATGTTTTTTAATTTCTTTTATTAATTTATTTCTAAATATCAGTTCTTCTCTTTTATCTAACGGTTGATCATTAATTGAATAAACTCCGAGTACCTTGGTTTTGTTTATTTCATCTAAATACCTTCTCTTAATTATCGTGGGAGAATTTTTTTTACTCAAAAAGAAGGTTTTAATATTTTTTTTAAGTTTGTTTTGTATAAAATTTTTTTCTTCCTTTTTTTGTCCAATGCAGCTCATAATTTTAACACTTGCACAAAAATCTGAAATATTATTAGCAATTGCCGCGGCTCCACCTAAATATTTTTCAGAATAGAGATCTCTTAACACTAGAACAGGCTCTTTACCTGATTTTCCTAGTGACTCACAAAAAACGTATTGATCAATAATTGTTTCGCCAACTATTAATACTTTGAGATTACTAAAAGACTCGAAAACAGATAATATTTTATCATCATTATTGACATAATTAGAATTTTTAATTTTATTTATAAACTTTTGTTGACTTGGGTTTAAGTTTAAGCTTGTTTGATTAATTATTTTGCTAGAACTCATCATTTCAGTAACACTGTAATGTATTTTACCACCGACTGATTTGATTGCATTAATCTCTTTTTTTATATTACCAGTTAAATCCTTGCTATTATTTATGTAATCTTTACCTTTACAATAAATATTTGGCTTTAGATTTTTAATTAAATCAATTGGAGTTTGATTATTATTTGCTATAACAAAATCAATATCTTTAATTGATGATAACATTCGCATTCTTGTTTCTAAATTAAATATAGGTCTGTTTGGACCTTTGTTTACAAACTTATCACTTGTTACACTAACCACCAGTATATCACCCAATTTTTTTGCCTCTTCAAAATGAAGAACGTGTCCATAATGCAAAACATCAAACACCCCATGACATAAAATTATTTTTTTTCCTTTCTTTTTTAAGTTATCTAATTTTTTTTTTAGATTAACTATATTTGGACTAATTTTTTCAATCATTTATTTTAGAAACTTCGCAATATGTTTATGCCAATTTTTTTTAAAGAAAATAGATTTATCATCTATAAACAAATCATATGATGCTTTACCAAAGATCAACTTATGAAATTTCAAATTCCAGCTATTTAATTGTTTAAGTGTTTTTAAATAACCTTGTTTTTTTGCTTTATTAATATTCTCTTTATTTCTTCCCATAAATCTAGCAGTAAATATTTTTATGTAATAACCTTTTTCATAAAGAAAGTTAATAGTATTTATCGCTTCTATCTTTGGTTTAGCTGAAAAGTAATTTTTTTTTGAGGTAGTACAAATAACTCCATCTAAATCAAAGCAAATTATTTTTTTTAATTTTTCCATAGCTCCGCACTTTGCTAATTTACTTTAGCTGACCTATTTGTTCCTCTATCAATTTTAGTAGCAATCCTTATTTGTTATCTACAAAAACATAGTCATTATCAGCAGACACTGATATTGGTATATCTCCAATTAAAACTTTTAATTTATCCTTATTTTTAAGTAAAATTTTAAATACCATATTTGTAAATGGTCCAGATATAAATTTAGCGTATTTTTTTTCTATATTGTTAAAAAATGAATATCTTAAGTAACCAAAACTATCTTCAAATGATTTGCAGTGCTCTACAAAATTTTTTATATTTTTTTGTTCTGTAAAACATCCTGGTAAAAAATATTGCAGCCCTCTGACAAATCTTAATAGTTGAAAAGTTTTTTGATCTTTAAATTTTTTATTAAAACAAAATACATAATTTTCTAGAACAAATTTTTCGTTACTCTTTAATTTATTTTTTTTAAACGAGTGAGTCTTGACCTTTGGACAGTAAAAAATAGTATCTTTACCAAGCTTCTCGATTATATTTTTTCTAAAAGTTGAAAATTCTTTAATTTTTACTCTGGCTACAGTCCACATAATGATTATTCAATTTCTTTTTTAAGTTCATCGTATTCCTTCATCTTTCTTTTCATGAAGTTAAGTGTTAATGCTGTTTTTTGCGCTAATCCTTTAGGCGTTAGTATGTAAAGATAGTTCATTTTTTTTGGATTTTTTTTAAAACTTTGTATTTTTATATGCCCTTTTTCTTGCAGGGCTCTTAAGCAATAGTTAAGTTTCCCTAAACTAAAACCAAGTTCTTTTGCTAACTGTCTTTGACTAGACTCGGGGTTTCTTTGTATTTTTCTTAATATTTCAAAATGATCTTCTGTTTGCTTCATAATGTTCAATTTTTGAACAATTTAACGTTCAATCTTTGAACTGTAAAGCAAATAATTAACAAATATAAAAAAAGCCCGCAATTTCTTGCGGGCTTAATCTAATTTTAATGTAAAAATGATATCAATTAATTTTTTTGGTGTTTGCTATAACTGAAAATTTTTTTCAGTGCATAAATCAAGCCAATTGAGCTATTAGTACCGGTCAGCTGCACGCGTTGCCGCGCTTCC
>MDTG01311891.1_pt1 | contig 10280 bp, 9 predicted proteins | sample 811421 | NCBI WGS metagenome assembly MDTG01 (sample SAMN05326645, study PRJNA326480) | marine metagenome | isolation source: seawater | place: Pacific Ocean: South East | collected 2011
AAATCATGCTGTCTTTAATCTAATTCAAGATTTATTTTTAAATCATGATAAGTCTATTTTTGAAATTTATGCTTATTCTTCATACAATCAACAAGGTCCAGAAAAAGAAAAAGTTAAAAATAACGTAGATTTCTTTTTTGATATTAATAATAAAACTAATTATGAAATTTTTAAATTTGTAAAATCTCATGAATTAGATATTGCGATTGATCTATCTGGATTTACAATGTTTGGAAACCCAGAATTATTTAATTTCGATATAGCTAAAATCAAAATTAACTACCTTGGATATCCAGGTACAATGGGAACTAATAATTATAATTATATTATCGCTGATAAAGTAATTATACCTGAAGAAGATAAACAATTTTATTCTGAAACGGTATTATATTTAAAGGAAAACTACCAACCATTTACACCAATTATTTTTGAACAAAATATAGATAGATCAAACTTTGATTTACCTAAAGAGGGTTTTGTTATGGGATGTTTGAGTCGAACTGAAAAAATTTTACCTAATATATTTGATATATGGATGGAAATTATTCATAAATATAAAGATATATATCTTGCATTGTATATAAGTGAATCAAAAGTCATTAATAATCTTAAAAATTATTGTGATGAAAAAAATTATGATTTTAATCGTATTATTTTTTTAAAACATTTAAGTCATTTAGATAATTTAAAAAGAATAAGCACCTTTGATTTGTATCTTGATACATTTCCATACAATGGACATACTGGAATTTCAGACGCTCTTTTTCAATCTTGTGTTCCCACAATATCACTTAATGGTAAATCTTTTGCTAGCAGAGTATCAAAAAGCTTACTTACAACTGTAAATTTAAAAGATTTAATCGCACATAATGAAGTTGAATATAAAGAAAAAATTGAATTTTTTTACTCTAATAAAACTGAATTAAGAAAGATAAGAAATTATCTTTTAAACTATAAAAGTAAAAATATAAACAGAATGAAAACATTTACTAAAGATTTTGAAAATTTAATGTTAGAATTAGTTAATTAACACCAATTTTAAGTATTAAAAAATAAAATTTAAATTTATGAAAAATCTACAAATTATCTCAGATAAAAATAAAAAATCATTTAAAATTAAGAATTTATTATTAAAAAAGATAAAATCCAATTCTTTTAAAAAAGAAAACCTTGTAATTGTTATAGGTGGTGATGGTTTTATGCTTCAAACACTTAAAAAATACAAAAATTATAAAAAACATTTTTATGGGATAAATTCTGGAAATTATGGTTTTCTTATGAACAAATTTTCTTCAAAAGATATTATGAAGAATTTATTAAAAGTAAATTTAGTTTCAATTTCTCCTTTAGAAATGATTGTTAAAAATAAAAAAAATCAAATTAAAAAATGTTTAGCAATCAATGAAGTATCAATTCTTAGACAAAGTAGACAAGCTGCTTCACTATCAATTAAGCAAGGTTCAAGACAAATTATTAAAAAATTAGTTTCTGATGGTGTATTAGTTTCTACACCAGCTGGCAGTACTGCTTATAATCTTTCTGTTCATGGACCTATTTTAAGTTTAAACTCAAAAAAATTATCTATTTCTCCAATAAGTGCCTTTAGACCAAGAAGATGGAAAGGTAAAATTGTTCAAGATAAAACTAAAATTGTCATAACAAATTTGAATCCATCTAAAAGACCTATAAGTGCTGTAGCAGATAATTTAGAAGTAAGAAACGCAAAGTCAATTATTGTAAGAATAAATAATAAAATTAAATTTAACCTTCTTTATGATAAAAACAGAAGTCTTCAAAAAAAAATTAAAATTGAGCAATTAAGAAGAGAAACAAGTTAAATGAATCATACAACCTTAAGTTTTTTTATAATAGATTTTCATTTTTAATCATATCTTCGACAATATCTTCCAGAGAATATCTTGGTTTCCATTTAAGCATTTTTTTAGCTTTAGAGAAGTCACCACTTAAGTTATTGACCTCTGTTTCTCTAAAATATTTCTTATCAACCTTAATAATTATTTTTTTTGTTTTACTATCTAGAGCAATTTCTTTTAATCCTTTATTTTTCCAAATTAATTTTATACCAAGTTTTTTTGAACATAAATTAACGAAATCTTTTACAGATTTTGATGTGCTTGTAGCAATAACAAAATCATCTGCTTTATTATTTTGAAGAATTTTCCACATAGATTCCACGTAATCCTTGGCATGTCCCCAATCACGTTTTGCATACAAATTGCCTAAAACTAAAGTTTTTTGTTTGCCTTTTTTTATTCTAGTTAAACCTTGAACTATTTTTTTAGTTACAAAATTAACACCCCTGCGTGGAGACTCATGATTAAATAAAATACCGTTGCATGCGTGTATGTTATAAGCTTCGCGATAGTGTATAACAGTATGATAAGCAAAAACTTTAGAAATAGCATACATAGATCTTGGTTTTAGTAAAGTAGATTCGTTTTGAGGTGGCATAGATTCTCCAAACATTTCTGAACTAGATGCTTGATAAAATTTAATTTTTTTTTTTTTATAATGTCTAATTATTTCTAAAATTCTTAATGGACCAAAGGCATTAACTTCTGAAGTATATTCTGGAATTTGAAAAGATATCTTGACATGACTTTGGGCAGCTAGATTATATATTTCATCAGGATTTACTTCATTAATAATTCTATATAAAGATCCGGAATCTGACAGATCTCCGTGATGTAAAATTAAATCTTTATTATGAAAATTAACACCATCAAAAATATGATCAATTCTACTTGTATTTGGTGTAGATGTTCTTCTCTTGATTCCATGAACTTGGTATTTTTTTTTAATCAAGTATTCTGCAAGATAAGACCCATCTTGACCAGTGATTCCAAATATAATTGCTTTCTTTATCATTAATCAAAATAACATAGTTTATAATTAAAAGACAATTTTATTTTAATTTTATTAAATAAATTTTTATATTTCTAAGTTTTATTTTACGTGTCTATTTTTAAAATATAAATTTCGTAAATTAATCTATTTCATAAATATTCAATCTTCTCGTCTTGCTGCCAATAGTTGAATAGACTATTTTAAATTGGTTTGGGAATTTTCCCATAGAATAATTTACTGATATGACATATTTTTTCTCTTTAGGATAAAGTTTTTGAATTTTAGATAAAAATTTTTTATTGTCTTCTTTTTTTTTAAATGGATCAACAAGAATAAAGCATCTTGATTTGAATTTTTTAAGGTCAAAACTTAATGCATCTCCACAATAAAGCTTAACATATTTATTTTTTATTTTTAATGCAGTAGTAAAAACATTTTTATCATATTCGATTCCATAGCAATTAATTTTATTTATTATACTAATAAAATTTACCACTCTTCCATATCCAGATCCTATGTCTACAACTGATTTTATTTTCTTTTCTTTTATAAATTTTGAAATTTCATGTAAGAAGTAATAAATGCACGGAACAGTATCAGTCCTCATTGAGTTATTTTGAATTTTAATTTTTGGTAATAATTCTTTAAAAGTAATTGAATAAAACAGTTCAAACCAAATAACTTTAAGAAATATATTATGATAAGATCTAAAAAAATTTAAAAAGTAATTATTTTTTTTCATAGGTTGATTTAATATTAACTTTAACAAATAAATAATGTATGTTTTTTTGCACTTAAATATATGAGAATTAATAATTCATGAAAATTCCCAAAACAATAAAAATTAAAAAATGTAGACTTTGTGGTAATATAAAGCTTAAACAAGTTTTTAATTTTGGAAACCATTTTGTTAGCAATTTTGTTAATAAAAGCTCAATTAAAATAGGAATTAGAGCGCCATTGAATCTTGTCTACTGCAATAATTGTTGCCTTCTTCAATTGGAGCACTCAGCGCCTCAAGAAATAATGTATAAAAAATATTATTGGTACAAATCTGGTGTTACAAAAACTATGAGGGATGGTTTAAGAGAACTTTATAAAGATATAAAGAAAAATTGCTCTGTTGTAGCAGGAGACGTTATTTTAGATATCGGAGCTAATGACGGAACTTTATTAAAATATTTTAAAGATAAAAATATTATAACCATAGGTTGTGAACCTGCTAAAAATCTTAAAAATGAGTTAAAAAAAAATTGTCATTTTATGATCAATGATTTTTGGCATAAAAAACATCTTAAGAAAATTCCAAAGAAATATCAAAAATTAAAAGTTATTTCTGCAATTGGCATGTTTTACGATTTGGAAGATCCCTCAGAATTTATTAAACATGCAGCTGAAGCTTTAGATGAGGACGGTATATTCGTTGCTCAATTAATGTGCTCTTATTCAATGTTTAAAACTAATGATCTTGGAAACATATGTCACGAACATTTGGAATACTATTCTTACAAATCATTAAAATACTTATTTGAAAAAAATGGATTAAAGATTTTTAAAATAAGTGAAAATAACATTAATGGTGGTTCATATAGAATTTATTGTAAAAAAAATATTAAAAAATCAATAAATTATAAAGAACGGGCCGGCTATAGTGAAATAATTAAATTTATCAAAAGAGTTAAGCATAACAAAAAAGAAACAATTAAATTTATAAAACGAAAAGTAAAATCAGGAAAAAAAATATTTCTTTATGGTGCATCAACTAAAGGAAATACTCTTTTACAATACTATGGCCTAACAAATAAAGAAATTCCTTTTGCTTCTGACAGAACTCCAACTAAATGGGGCAAATATACCATTGGATCAGGTATAAAAATTTTATCTGAGGAAAAAGCAAGAAAGTTAAATCCAGATTATTTTTTTGTAATGCCCTATGGATTTATTAATGAATTTAAAAAACGTGAGAAAAAATGGCTTAATTTTGGAGGTAAATTTATATTACCATACCCAAAGTTGAGAATTTTGAGATAGAATAAAAAAATGAATAAAAAAAAAGCACTTGTATTAGGCGCAACAGGCCAAGATGGCTCATATATGGTTGAGCTATTGATTAAAAAAAAATATGAGGTTCATGGAATGTATCGAAAATCGTCAGTTGGAAATACAAAAAATATTGAGCATATAATATCTGATAAGAATATTTTTAATAAAAATTTTTTTTTACATAAAGGTGATTTACTAGATTTAATTTCTTTAAATAATATAATTAATGATGTAAATCCAGATGAAATATACAACTTTGCCGATCAAGATCATGTTGGATGGAGTTATCAAATTCCATCTTACTCATTCAAAACAACAGCTCTATCAGTTATTGAAATTCTAGAAATAATTAGGAAAAAAAATAAAAAAATAAAATTTTTCCAACCAATTTCATCAAATATTTATGGTGAAACAAAAAAATTTAAACAAAATGAAAAAACAACACCCGAGCCTAATAGTGTTTATGGTTTAGCAAAAACAACAGCTTATTACGCAGGGAAAATGTATTCAAAGGTTTATAGTATGCATATTTGTGGAGCTATTTTTTTTAATCATGAATCTCCTAAAAGACATAAAGATTATGTTTCAAAAAAAATAGTGCAGGCGGTTTGTGAAATATTTCATGGAAAAAGAAAAATTTTATATCTTGGAAATATTAAATCTAAAATTGATTGGGGATATGCCAAAGAATACATGGAATATTCTTGGAAAATTATGCAAAGAAAAAAACCTGATTTTTACGTTATTGGAACAGGCAAAAACAATACAGTGGAATATTTTGTTAAAAAATGTTTTGAGTACGTTGGACTTAATTATAAAAAATATATTAAGATAGATAAAAAACTTTTCAGACCTTCAATGACTAGAAATTTATTAGCTGATATTCGTAAAGCAAAAAAAGAATTAAACTTTAATCCTAAAACCAACCTAGATTCTTTAATTAAGATAATGATGGATGATGAATTAAAGAAATATAATGGATAAAAAATTATCAATACTTTTATCAACTTATAACGAGGCACATATAATAAAAATAACGATTGATAAAATATTTTCCACTTTAGACAATGTTGAAATTGTTTTAGTTGACGATAATTCAGATGATGGAACATTGGAGATCTTAAAAAATATACATAATAAGAATTTTAAATTTTATTCACGTAAATCAAGAGGCCTTGCCTCAGCGTTTTTGCTCGGATTAATAAATACTAATGGTGATTATGTGGGCTGGATTGATTCAAATATGCCTCAATTAGTTACTCGTTTTAAAGAAATGATTACAAAATTAGATAAATACGATGTTGTATTATTATCAAGGTATGTTGATGGTGGTGGGGATCAAAGATCAAAAATTAGAATATTATCAAGTAAAATAATTAATATTTTTTGTAGAATTATATTAGGTAGTGAAATTAAAGATTACACAAGTAGTATTTTTATAATGAGAAAAGAGGTGTTAAATTACGGTATTCCTATAGCATATGGTCATGGAGAGTTTTTTATTGAATTTTTATATAAAATAAAAAAAAATGGTATGAAAATTTATGAATTACCATATGTTCAACCACCTGATCTGGAAGGTAGCAAAACAGCCTCAAGTTATTTGAGATTTCTTTCTCTTGGTTTTAGTTATTTTATAAGAATTATAATTACAAGATTTAGAAAAAATTGAATGATTGAAAAAATCTATAATAAAAAAAAATTATACGCGTTAATAGTTAGAAGCAAATATAGAAAAAAAAAAGGAATAAATTTCTTCACAGATAAAAACGCATCTCAGCAAGTTGGGTTTATGAAACATAAAAAGGATTATATAATTTTTCCACACAAACATAATAAACGTAAAAAAAATGCTGTTGCCAAAATAGACAGTACTTCCGAAGTTTTAATTATTCTTAAAGGTATTATAAGGGTAGATTTTTATGACCATAAAGAAAAATATTTATTTAGTAAAAAACTTTATTCTAATGATTTAATCATGCTATCTAGTGGAGGTCATGGATTTAAAATACTTAAAGATGTTGAAATGATTGAAGTAAAACAGGGTCCTTATTTTATATCAAAAGATAAAGTTAAATTTAATAAAACTGATGAAAGCCAAATTAAAATTAAATAGAAAATTTATTCCTGTAAGCATTCCCTATATATCAAAAAAAGATATAAGTTCTGTTAATAGTGTTCTTAAAAGAGGTTGGATTTCATCTGATGGACCTGAGTTAAAATTATTTGAAAAAAAATTTTCAAAAAAGATTAATAGAAAATATTCAGTTGCAGTTTCAAGTGGTACAGCTGCATTAGAAATTGCAATTAAATCATTAAATTTAAAAAAAAATGATGAAGTAATAATCCCTAATTTTACTATAATTTCAAACGCGTTAGCAGTTGTTAAACAAAATGCAAAACCTATTTTAATAGATTGTGATATAAAAACTTGGAATATTAAATTAGAGGATCTAGAAAAAAAAATTACAAAAAAAACTAAAGCTATTATATTAACTCATATTTATTCATTCTCAAATGACATGGAAAAAATCATTAAAATTTGTAAAAAAAATAAAATATTTTTAATTGAGGATGCAGCAGAAGTTCTTGGATTAAAATATAAAAATAGGCCTTGTGGATCTTTTGGGGATATAGGTACATTCAGTTTTTATGCTAATAAGCAATTGACTACTGGAGAGGGAGGTATGATTTCAACAAATAATTTCATGTTATATAAAAAATTTAAAGGTTTAAGAAACCTATGTTTTGGGTCAAAAAAAAGATTTAATCATGAAGATATTGGCTGGAATTATAGAATGACAAATATACAAGCTGCATTAGGTATAAGCCAATTAAAGAGTCTCAATACTATTGTTAAAAGAAAAATGTACATTGGAAATTATTATTACAATAAATTGTCAAAAAACAAGAATCTATACATGACACCTCCAAGAATTTCACACTCAAAAAATATATATTGGGTTGTAGGGATTGTGATTAAAAATAAAAAAATTTTAGCTTCAAAAATTATAAAAAAATTATTTAATTATGGCATTGGAACTAGACCTTTCTTTTGGCCAATGCATGAGCAAAAAGTTTTTAAAAAAATGAAAATCTTTAAAAATACAAAGTATCCAAATTCATCTTATTTGGGTAGGTATGGTTTTTATATTCCATCTTTCCCTCAAATTAGTAATACAGAGATGGATTATGTAATATCAAAAATTAATAAATTATTATGATAAAAAAAAACATTTATAAATTAAACAACAACCAGGAAAAATTATTACTAATACTTTGCTATTTTATACTTTACTATATTTCTTCGAGTTATATGTATAATCGATATGACCCAGATGTATTAGCTACCAGTTACGACTCAGGGAGATATTTAAATTTAGAAAATTTTTTTGCTGAAACTGTGACTGGAGAGACTATCGCTTGGCATTTATTTTTTACTTATAGATTATTTATTACAGTTTTAGAAAATATAAATTTAATCCAACATTATGTGGAAGTTCAGTACTTTATTTTTTATTTATCATCTATTTTGTTTTATAAATCTTTATTAAATTTTAAATTTACAAAAAAAACCTCTTTTTTATCAACAGTTTTTGTAGTTTGTAATCCATTTATAATTTTCTGGATTCATACATTAAATCACGCTGGCTTAACTATTAGTCTATTCATGATCACTTTTTTTTTCTTATCAAAATATGATCATGGAAAAATATTTAAAATATTTTTTTTTATATCTATATTTCTATTACTGAAAGTTGATGGAAAAGTTTTTTTTAGTGTTTTTATGATGTTATTTTATAAATTCTATTTAATTGAAAAAAATAAACCTATATTTAATTTTTTGATCCTATCAGTTTTTTTTACAATTTATTTTTTATATTTAAGTAAGTTTGCAGTAACTCTTGAACCTTTTTCTGAAATTTATTTTCAAACAGACCTCATTAAAAATCACTTTAATTTTATAAAAATTGATGATGCAGCAGTTAAAACTTATAATAAATGTTTAATTATTGAATACAATTCACTACGCAACCATCTGTGTGCACTGTTAGACAACCCTATATATTCCATTAAGGTCTACGCAACTAGATTTTTTATTTTATTAACTTGGATAAATGCCAAACTATCTTTTAAATATAATTTTTTTGCTTTTGGTATGATGATTTTTTTATATTGTGGATTATTTTTAGATTTGTTTAGAACTAAATTTACAAACTTAAAATTTTTTTTAATTTCCGCATATTTGCTGTCAATAATTATTATGCTGCCATACATTTTAAGAGGTGACCAAAAGCAAGTCTTTTATGGGCTTTTATTTATAATACCACTTAGCTTTTCAGGTTATGAAATCTTTTATAAATATTTGAAAAAAAAATTATAAAATTGCTGGTGCCCCCGCACGGATTCGAACCGCGGACCTATTGATTACAAATCAATTGCTCTACCAGCTGAGCTACAAGGGCATGGGCAATAATTATTAATAATTTGTTCAATAATCAACTCTTTTTTTTTAGATAGCTTAAATGATGAAATACAATTGTTGCACTATTTGATATATTTAAACTTTCTATATTTTTATTTATATTAATTTTTACAAAAAAATCGGCATATTTCCCAGTGTGTTTTCTCATGCCAAATCCCTCTGATCCAAATAAAAGAATATTATTACCTTGCCATTTTATTTCTGTGAAGTCTTTTTCTGCTTTGGCGTCAAAACCATAAACCCAAAAATTTTTTTCTTTTAAATTCTTTAATGTTGAATTTATATTTGATATTTGAAATATGTTCATGTGTTCCATGCATCCGCTTGCTGATTTATACATTAATTTACTTTCACGAGGAAAGTGTCTTTCTTTTATTAATAATCCATCAATATTAAATGAAGCTGCACTTCTTATTAATGAACCAATGTTTCTTGGATCCGTAACTTCATCCACACATACAAAAGTTAAATTGTTTTTATTTCTAATAAATTTTTTTAAATCTGGTTGATCTAAGTGTTCGATTTCTGCAACATAGCCGTTATGCATGATTTGTTCTTTTGAGCTATATTTGTCTAATTCTTTTTTAGATTTGAAATAAACTTTTACGTCTTCCAAAATGTTTTTATTTGGGTTTTTTCTGTGAATATTTTTTTTTGACTCTTCAGTTAAAAAAACTCTTAAAACCTTTCTTTTTGGATTTCTAAGTGCTTCAACCACTGCATGCTGACCCACAATAAAAAAAGATGATTTATTCATAAATAAACATTAATTTTACTACGTTTTTTGAATATTTTCTTATTAAATCACATATTGCATTTGCACAAATAAAATATATAAAACGCATGTTATTTGAAGCTTTATTGAACAAGGGGACACTTCCCC